>OLSE01000331.1_pt1 | contig 63507 bp, 50 predicted proteins | sample 1673191 | NCBI WGS metagenome assembly OLSE01 (sample SAMEA3136764, study PRJEB25190) | human gut metagenome | biome: human gut; feature: human-associated habitat; material: faeces | place: Austria | collected 2013
CACGGAGCCTTGCAAAAGAGGCGATTCAAGCGAATGAATGGGTTTTATATAGGAAGTTTCACTGCTTTGAATAATTTGTTTTATAGGAGGCGAAGTCAAAAGAACCTTTTCCAATATACTTTTTTTTAACTTGATTAATCTTTTATATAAAAGAAAGAATCTTTTAGTTAAAACAAAAACCGATTGAGAGTGTTTTAATGATAGAGTTCAATTTTTGATAATTAAAAGATGTAAATTGTGGTGACTCTATGCAATTAGTTACTATTTTTGTCCCGAAAATCGAAAAGAGAGTTTATCAATAAAAATAGGACGATGAGAACTTCTGTAAAATTCATATTAATGTTTGTTCTGCTGATGCTATCCTTTAGCATAAGTGGAAATGCATTGAATATTACGGAATGCTCTCATAAGTCGGTTAATTCCTGCCAGGTTTCCGCATCTTCTCTGGATACTAACTATTCTTATCGCTATGGCAGTGATATCACCGGTTTTGATAAATCACAAACTCTATCTGTCTCTGATGTTGAATTGGGTTTTAAACCTGTTTCTGAAACATACTCTTCTAATAACCTCCGTCTGCGCAGAATTCTTGAAGATTCTGACCTTTTCAAAGACACCATGCGTAAGTGGTGCCTGGTAAGAGAGAATTTGTTGGTATTAGACCAAAGTAAGTCTTATTATTCGGATAAAGATCCGCATTATGCGTCTATAAGCTGCCACTACTACATTTTTGCTTTGAGACGTATTCTTATTTAATTCCTAACTTACTATACTGCTGTGTTTGACAATACAGCCTCATTTTTAGCATGAGGCAGTAGGGTTTGGCCTGTGGTGTGTCTAATCGTATTTACTTTAAATTCTTAATAACAAATTCTTTAACAAAAAAAACTTTATTATGGAAACTACTCAAAAAAAGTCAACTAAGATTGTAGGTATCAAGAATGCCGGATTGGTTATTATCTGCTGTTTTATTATAGCAGTGTGTATCTATCATTTTATTTTGGGAAATCCCACTAACTTTATGAACAATGACCCTAACAACCATCCGCTTCCGGGAAACTTTATGGGAACCATTTACAAAGGTGGTGTGATTGTGCCTGTTATCCAAACGTTATTGCTGACTGTATTGGCATTGAGCATTGAACGCTATTTTGCTCTTCGTTCAGCTTTCGGTAGAGGTTCTTTGGTTAAATTTGTATCTAACATTAAAGAGGCTTTGTCGGTAGGAGACCTTCGGAAAGCTCAGGAAATCTGTGACAAACAGCGTGGCTCTGTAGCAAACGTTGTAACTTCTACACTACGGAAGTATGAGGAAATGGAGAATGAATCTTCTCTCTCAAAAGATCAGAAACTACTTGCCATCCAAAAGGAACTGGAAGAAGCTACGGCGCTTGAACTTCCAATGATGGAACAGAATCTTCCGATCATTGGTACTATTACTACTTTGGGTACTTTGATGGGATTGCTTGGTACGGTTATCGGTATGATCCGTTCGTTTGCCGCTTTGGCTGCAGGTGGTTCTGCTGATTCAATGGCCTTGTCGCAAGGTATTTCTGAGGCTTTGATTAACACAGCTTTCGGTATTCTTACCGGTGCGTTGGCAGTTATCTCTTATAACTACTATACAAACAAAATCGATAAGTTGACTTACAGTCTCGATGAGGTCGGTTTCTCTATTGTGCAGACTTTTGCAGCTACTCATAAATAATTTAGAATCTACTAAATTCTGACAATAATGGGCAGAGCGAAAATTAAAAAGAAAAGTACGTTCATCGACATGACAGCGATGAGTGATGTTACGGTACTGTTGCTTACTTTCTTTATGCTGACCTCTACGTTTGTGAAGAAAGAGCCGGTACAAGTGACAACACCCGCTTCGGTTTCGGAAATTAAGATTCCCGAGAAAAATATTCTTCAGATATTGGTCGATCCGAACGGAAAGATATTTATGAGTATGGACAAGCAGTCCGACCTGAAAGCGGTATTGGAGAGCATGGGACAGGAATATGGTGTCACATTTACTCCGGAACAGGAAAAGAAATTCATGTTGGCCTCTACTTTCGGAGTGCCGATGAAAAACATGAAAACCTATCTCGACCTGCCGACCGACAAACAGGACGCAGTACTGAAGAACGAAGGTATTCCTTGTGATAGTCTTGATAACCAATTCAAATCATGGGTGCGTAATGCACGCGCGGTGAATTCTGATTTACGTATTGCAATCAAGGCCGATGCGGATACTCCTTATTCTGTGATTAAAAATGTTATGAATTCACTTCAGGACCTCAGAGAGAATCGGTACAACCTGATTACTTCTCTGAAAACGACTTCTGAAAACTAAAAACGAACAACTATGAGTGCTGAAGTACAAGAAAGCGGTAAAAAGAAGGGGAATAGCAAACAGAAGAAGATGACGGTTCGCGTAGACTTTACGCCTATGGTGGATATGAATATGTTGTTGATCACTTTCTTTATGCTTTGTACCTCGCTGAGTAAACCTCAGACGATGGAGATAAGCATGCCGAGCAATGATAAAAACATCACCGAAGAACAGCAAAGCAAGGTGAAAGCTTCACAGGCAATCACTCTGTTACTGGGCCCCGATGACAAACTATATTATTATGAAGGAGAACCTAATTACAAGGATTATACTTCGCTGAAAGAGACGACGTATAAACCGGATGGATTACGGGGGATACTCCTGAAGAAAAATGCGACTGCTGTCAGACAAGTCAATGATCTGAAACAGAAAAAGCTGGAACTTAAGATATCAGAGGATGAATTTACGAAGCAACTTTCTGAAATAAAGAGTGGAAAGAATACTCCTACAGTCATCATTAAGGCAATGGATAATGCATCGTATAAAAATCTGATTGACGCTCTCGATGAAATGCAAATATGTAATATTGGTAAATATGTGATAACGAACATCGCTGAAGCCGACGAGTTTCTGGTGAAGAACTTTGAAAGCAAGGGTGAACTTTCACAGAATATTGCCGACTAAAATGTAACACCAAAAAATAGAAAAGTAAAATGGCAAAAATAGATTTAACTTCTTTTGAATGGTGTGAGCTGATTTTTAAAGGCAAAAATAAAGCTTACGGTGCCTATAAAATGCGTGCCGATTCACCCAAGCGTCACAACGTGGCAATGGTCATTGTGTTGATAATAGCTTTAGTAGGTTTTAGTCTTCCGACCTTAATCAAAATGGCTACTCCGAAGCAAAAAGAGGTAATGACGGAAGTTACCACTTTGTCGCAATTGGAGGAACCGGAAGTGAAGCAGGAAGAGATGAAAAGAGTAGAGCCGGTGGCACCACCACCGCCTGCTTTGAAGAGCTCTATTAAATTTACCGCTCCGGTGATCAAGAAAGACGAAGAGGTACATGAGGATGACGAGATTAAGAGTCAGGAAGAACTTACACAAACCAAAGTCGCTATATCCATTGCCGACGTGAAGGGTAACGATGAAGCAAACGGTAAGGATATTGCCGATTTGAAGCAGGTGGTTACTCAGGCAGAGCCGGCCGAAGAACAAGTTTTCGATATGGTAGAACAGATGCCCACATTCCCCGGTGGAACTACAGAATTGATGAAGTACATCGGTGAACATCTGAAATATCCTCCCATTGCGGCTGAAAACGGTACACAGGGAAAAGTGATCTGTCGTTTTGTGATTGGTAAGGATGGCCAAGTGAGGGATGTAACCATCGCGCGTTCGTTGGATCCATATTGCGACAAGGAAGCCATTCGTGTTATCAAATCAATGCCTAAGTGGATTCCCGGAAAACAGAACGGTAAAGCCGTAGCTGTAAATTTCACAGTACCTATTGTCTTTAAACTACAGTAATTATGACTAAAAAACAATTTTGGCTGATCGGTGCGTGGTCCTTGATTGCACTATCTGCTTGTAGCTCGAAACCCAAAGACGGACTGACAGACACTTATACATCGGGTGTAATAGCTATTACTGCTGACGAAAGTTTCCAACCCATTGTTCAGGAGGAAATTGATGTGTTCGAGGGATTGTTTCCTTTGGCCGGAATTGTTCCCCGTTATACTACTGAGGTAGACGCTATCAACCAGCTCCTGAAGGACAGTGTACGTTTGGCTATCACCACGCGTACACTGACTCCGGAGGAGATGAACTCTTTTCATAGCCGGAAATTTTTTCCCCGGGAGATAAAACTGGCTACTGACGGTTTGGCTCTGATTGTCAATAGACAAAACGCCGATTCGTTGATTTCAGTGCGTGATATCCGCCGTATACTGACGGGACAGGTACAAAAGTGGAAAGAGCTCTATCCTGCGTCGGGGTTGGGTGATATCCAACTCGTCTTTGATAACAAAAACTCAAGCACGGTACGCTTTGCGGTTGACTCCATTTGTAAGGGAGCTCCTCTGTCTGATAAAGACGTAAAGGCTCTGAAAACAAATCAGCAGGTGATTGACTATGTTGCACATACACCTGATGCAATCGGAGTGATTGGAGTCAATTGGCTTGGAAACCGAAGTGATACCACTAACTTGTCTTTCCGTGATGAGATCAGAGTGATGTCTGTCAGTGCAGACGATGTGGCTACGGTAGAGAACAGTTATAAGCCTTATCAGGCTTATCTGTACTATGGTAACTATCCGTTGGCACGGCCTATTTATGTATTATTGAACGATCCCCGTAATGCACTGCCCTGGGGATTCGCTTCTTTTCTCACATCTGACAGAGGGCAGCGGATTATATTAAAGTCCGGACTCGTTCCGGCTACTCAGCCGGTTCGTATTGTGGACGTGAAAGACGAATAATAACTAAAATTGAATTACAATGAAACGATTTCAACTGTTTTTAGTAGGAGCATTTGTAGCAGCCGGTCCGCTTTTTGCGCAATCGGCAGATGCTGATTGGCACAGTGAGGTTGCCAAAGTGAAAGAACTTATTCAGGCTAATCCGGCGCAAGCTTCCGAGGAAGCCGCACAATTGCTGAAAGGTAAAAATAAAAAAAATACGGATCTTCTGATTGCCATTGGACAAGCCTATTTGGAAGCCGGTAAAGTTAATGAGGCCGAAGCCTATGCTGCTCTTGGACAGAAAGCTAACAGCAAATCTGCTGCGGTTTCGGTGCTGCAAGGTGACATTGCCGTAGCTAAGAAAGATGCCGGAAAAGCTTGTCAGTTATATGAGCAGGCTATCTATTTTGATCCTAATTATAAAGAAGCCTATCTGAAGTTCGCTGACGTATATAAGGGGGCTAGTCCGCAACTTGCTATCGAGAAGCTGGAACAACTGAAAAACCTTGATCCTTCGTGCGTGGCTGCCGATAAAAAATTGGCAGAGGTTTATTATCTGAATAATAAATTTGATAAAGCGGCCGAAGCTTATGCGCATTTTATCAATACACCGGAGGCTACGGAAGATGATTTGACGAAATACTCTTTTGCGCTCTTTTTGAACCATGATTTTGAGAAATCACTTCAGATAGCTTTGATGGGTTTACAGAAGAATCCGCGTGATGCTGCATTCAATCGTTTGGCTATGTATAACTATACCGACCTGAAACGCTATGATGAAGCTATGAAAGCGGCGGATGCGTTCTTTAAGGAGTCCGATAAGGCAGATTTTTCTTATCTTGATTATATGTATTTCGGCCATCTGCTCAATGCCGTGAAGAAGTATGATCAGGCAGTTGAAGCTTATATGAAAGCGATCACGCTTGATCCCGCTAAAACAGATTTGTGGCGTGAAGTTTCTTCTTCTTATGAATTGAATAATGAATTTGCAAAGGCAATAGAGGCCTATAAAAAATATAGCGAATCGTTGAGTGCCGACAAGCGTACCCCTGACGTACAGTTCCAAATAGGAAAGCTTTATTACGAAAAGGGTACGCAATCGGATACGTTAACCGTTTCGCTGGATGAGCGGAAGGCGGCTCTTGTTTCTGCCGATTCCATTTTTACTGAGATTGCTAAAGTGGCTCCGGATAGTTATCTGGGTAACTTCTGGAGAGCACGTACTAATTCCGCGTTAGACCCGGAGACCACTCAAGGGTTGGCTAAACCTTATTATGAAGAGGTGGCTGCCTTCTTGATTGATAAAAATGACCCGAGGTACAACTCAGCTTTGATTGAGTGTTATAGTTACTTGGGATATTATTATCTGGTAGCTAACAAACTTCCTGAATCTAAGGAGTATTGGAATAAAATTCTGGCTATAGACCCCGCTAATGCTACTGCTAAACGTGCATTGGATGGCATCAAATAGTAATAATTTTAGTTGTTTGTCGTGTAGGAGGAGTGGAGAGTGATTCTTAGCTCCTCCTTTTTTAGTTTCTTTCTTATCCTATATCCGCTTTGGTTTCATCTTCTACTTTTAGAGCGTTGCTATAAGTATTGGTTTTGATTTTATGATTTTCCTTTCGTATCGATAGAATATCGAATGTATAGCGCTGATAATAAGTGAAATAAGAAAATTATCTAAAAAAACATTGCCAATTCGGTTGTAATATTCATATATTTATCTACTTTTGTGGTGTACTATTGTACTAATACACATAAACTCATAAATAAATGAAGATGATTACAGTAGAAAATCTTTCCTTTCTTTATCGTAAATCGAAGCGTGCCGTTTTGCATGACTTCTCTCTGTCACTTGAAAAGGGGCGGGTTTACGGATTACTTGGCAAAAATGGTGCAGGCAAATCTACACTACTCTATCTGATGAGTGGGCTGCTCACTCCTAAAAGTGGAAAAGTGGTCTATCATGATGTTGACGTACGCCGCCGGCTTCCCATCACTTTGCAGGATATGTTTTTGGTTCCTGAAGAATTTGATCTTCCTCCGGTTTCGCTAATTAGCTATATAGAGTTAAACAGTCCGTTTTATCCCCGTTTCAGCAAAGAGGATATGGTGAAATATCTGCACTATTTTGAAATGGATATCAATATTGATCTGGGGGCACTCTCTATGGGGCAGAAGAAAAAAGTATTCATGAGCTTTGCGCTAGCCACTAATACATCTTTGTTGTTGATGGACGAACCGACCAATGGACTTGATATTCCTGGTAAAAGTCAGTTCCGGAAGTTTATTGCTTCGGGTATGACAGATGATAAAACGATCTTGATTTCTACCCATCAGGTGCGTGACATTGATAAGGTGCTCGATCATGTGTTGATTATGGACAATAGTCGGGTATTGCTGAATGAATCTACTATGAGTATTTGCGATAAACTGTTTTTTACTGAAAGCGAAAACCGGGAGTTGTTACAGTCGTCTTTGTTTTCCACTCCCTCTATTCAAGGTAATTTTTTGCTTTTGCCTAATGAATCGGGCGAAGATTCAGAGATTAACCTGGAATTATTATTTAATGCTACCTTGGCAGTTCCCGAAAGGATTTCTGCATTGTTCCACTCTAAACAAATAGAATTATGATACGAGATACTTTTTTCAGTCAAACGCGTTTTGTGAATCTTTGCCGTAAAGAGATGGTGGAGAATTGGAAGTCCAATCTGCTTCGTGTTGCGTTGATGTATGGTGCTATGGCGGTGATAATGTTATGGAGCGGATATTTAAGTTACCGGGCAGTAGGTCAAGATACAGATAGTACCTGGGAGTTCAATCTGGTGATTTTTATGTGGGGGCTTTGTGTATTCGGTTGCTTGAGTGCTTCGTTCACAATGGAGAGGATGAAATCGAAAACCGGGCGGCTCTCTGTTCTGATGACTCCTGCTACATCGTTTGAAAAATACTTTTCCCGTTGGTTGGTATTTACGGTTGTTTTCTTAATTGTTTTTCTGATTACTTATAAACTGGCGGATTATACAAAAGTATTGGTATACTCTTTGGTTTATCCGGAAAATAACGCAATTGCGATTACTCCGTTATCTCATCTGTTTGGTGAAAATACGGATTATTATACAGTATTCAAGCATACCCATACATTTGTATTAATGATTGCAAGCTATTTCTTCTGTCAGTCTTGCTTTGTACTGGGCAGTTCTGTCTGGCCTAAGAATTCGTTTATCAAAACATTTTCTGCCGGAATGATTATATTCATTGCTTATGTATTGATTGTGGTCGGATTTGCCAAGTTGATATGGCCGGATCAAATAAGTTACAATCCGGATATGAGCGAGGAGACTGCTTTTGCTTGTCTTTCGGCAATAGCTGTTCTTTTCACTCTGACTAACTGGACACTTGCGTATTTCCGTTTCAAGGAATCTGAGATTATTAATCGAATGTAACAAACTCTTACGTTTATGAATTTTAAAGAAAGTAAAGCCATTTATCTGCAAATAGCAGATCGAATCTGTGACGAGATTCTTCTCGGACAGTATCAGGAGGAAGAACGAATTCCTTCTGTAAGGGAGTATGCAGCTATGGTGGAGGTAAATGCCAACACGGCCATGCGTTCGTTCGATTATCTTCAGTCACAAGATATCATTTACAATAAACGGGGTATTGGTTATTTTGTTTCTTCCGGCGCAAAGGAGCTGATTTTTTCACTTCGTCGGGAGACTTTTCTGAAGGATGAACTTGAGCATGTATTCCGTCAACTCTATACACTTGGAGTTTCGGATGACGAGTTGTTGACTATGTACCGTAACTTTATGATGAAACAAAAATAAAAACGAAATTTTATGAAACGTACTACATATATATTTATTGGCATACTTGTTTCGGTACTCGTGATACTGATGGCAGGTGTCGTTTATATTTCTTTCCAGAAATCAGAAACTAATTCGTATACACTCACTTTGTCGGAGAAGATACTTAGAACAGAGTTTTCCGGTATCCGTGCTGTCAAAGTGTATGCAAACGACACGCGTCGTGTGTGGTTGGACGAAGCTTGTGTGAATGTTGTTTCTTCTACAGATGGAAAAACCAGACTTTTAAGTCCGGAATCCGAATATCTGAAAATCAGTCAGAATGCAGATACATTGGTCATTTGCCTGGATTTGACAACTTATGATCTTCCTAAGCAAAAAAAGGAGTATCTTATTCCGGCCCTGCAAGCTAAAGGATTACAACTGACCATAGAAGCCGACTCTAATCTGGCTTTTGTGGCTAATGCTATTCGTGGATTACGTACGAGAATCGATAGGTTGCATGCCGACTCTTTGACTACATATATAAGAGGAGGGGAATTACGTTTGGACTCTTGTGAGATACGTGCTTTTTGTGTCGATGGAGATGGAGTGACATTTAATGCTCATCAATCAATTATTCCCCATCTCTATTTAGATTTGGATGGCGTCAGGAATTGGGGCGTTCATGAATCTGTAATTGGTACTGAACATCTGACCGGAAGTGGAGTTTATCATAATAACTTGCAGAGGGGTGAGTGTAAAAAGATGATCTGGACTCCGAAGAAAGAGGACGCCGAATTGAGATTAACTATACGGGAGAAGGGAAGTTTGATACTTCAAGAAGAATAAAAGAAGAAATTATTAATACATAATTGAAGGAAGGATGTAGTAGAGAGTATTTTAGTTTTCTTGCTGCATCCTTTTTCAGTTATTTGAAGTTGAAAGCTATGAAGAATTTTCGAGTGGCAATACGGAGGTCTTATTTATCGGTCATCCTTTTGCTTTTGGCATTGGTATGCTATCTTTTGTATCCTTTGGAAATACCGGCTCTTTCTTCAGAATCGGCTATAGAAATTGATCGGTATGTTCATTCCGTGCCATGTACTGTACAGATGCCGGATACCGCTACTGATTTCTTGTGCTTCTTGGATGAAGAGTTAAAAAACAAGCAAATCTTATTGTTAGGTGAGCAGTTGCATCAGGATGGAGCCACCTTGCAAATGAAAACCAGGATGGTTCGTTATTTACACGAGAAATTAGGATATAATGTTATACTATATGAAACTGGCTTATATGACATGTATCTTATGAATCAGGATGGTCGTCAGCGGATGAATCCATCTAAAGCTGTATGGACATTTTGGTGGGGGAGTAATGAGACAAAATCATTATGGGAATATTATCGCTCCCATCCTTCTATTGCCTTGGATGGCTTCGACTGCCAGTTAACCAATTATGGACAAGGAAGGAAACACATGGAATCCGTTGAGAAGTATTTAAATGGTTACTCTTCTTCTCTTTCGGATTTCCCGTATGTGCAACGCTTCTTCTTGCAGATGAGTGAGTTTAATGGAAACTGGAATTATTTCGGATACCGGCTTGATAGGATGTTAAAAGACTCCATTGTTCAGGATTTTAATAAATTGGAAAATAGAATTCATGAGGAGTCAAGATATTCTATGGAAGATGGTTTGCATCAGCGTTATATTGCAGGACTGAAACTACGGTATGAGAGCATATGGAAGTATCGGAATGTCGGTGATTTAACACGAATGAACCTACGCGATTCTATTATGGCCGATAATTTGACTTGGTTGGTAGACTCGGTTTATAAAGACCAAAAAGTGATTGTATGGTGCGCTAATGTGCATGTATTCAACCGGGGGAGGATGCAGGTTGACTCGACCAGATTCACCTCTATGGGACAAAGGTTAAAAATACATTTTGGAGACCGGATGTATACAATAGCATTTACTTCGTATGCACGAAGAAACACTGACGGCGGCATACGGGATCCGCTTAGTACGTTGTCACTCGAGTATTTGCTACATCAGAGAAAAGTCGGGTTTGCTTATTTAAATTTCAATGAACTACCCGTGGATAGCAGATGGAGACAAGCGTTTATCTCGGGTTTGGATCAAGGTGCAAGTCTTTCGGAAGTTTGGAGCGAACAAATGGATATGCTATTCTATATCGACCTGAATTATGATGTATATTACGATAAAACTTTTATAAATAAAATGTATAAATGGGCAAAATAGAGATAAGAAATCTCTGTTTCCGATACGGCAAACAGATGGTACTCAATAATCTGAATCTGGATATTCCGGAAAATGCACTCTATGGATATTTAGGTAATAATGGTTCCGGAAAGACAACTACGATTCAAGTATTACTTGGCTTAGCTCGTCCTGTTAAAGGTGAGGTATTATATGATGGACAGCCATTTCGAGATCAGAGAGAAAAACAATTAAGGAAGATAGGCTTATGCCCGGGAGAACCATTCTATTATGATAATCTTACGGGGTATGAACACCTTGCGTATTTAGACCATATTTATCATTGTGGAAGGACCGCTATCAATAAAGTATTGGCAATCACGGGAATTGAGAATGCCAGAAACAAGAAGCTTCGACACTATTCCACGGGTATGATACATCGATTGGGAATGGCTATGGCTTTATTGCATGATCCGGATATACTGTTTCTGGACGAACCGCTCAATGGACTTGATCCGGAGGGGATACATTCTATAAGAGAGTTACTTTTACAGCTGCATCAAGAGGGTAAGACCGTTTTTTTATCCAGTCATTTACTTGATGAAGTAGAAAAAACTTGTACCCATGTTGGTATCCTTCAGCATGGCTGTTTATTGTATCAAGGAGATTTATCGGAATTACTAAACAGTATAGAGAAAAGAATCCATATCAGGTTGGACAAGGTGGATTTGTTACATTCGGTATGTAAAGAGGTCCAAATTGACAGCCGGATCAAGTCGGAGTCAATATTGGAAGTTATCCTTTCCAATGATACTACCTATGACAGGCTTATTGAGCTACTGGGGCAGGGCGGTTATCATATATCTGCTATTCAACCTTTGGAGAATACTTTGGAATCGGTTTATTTAAAATTAACTTCACAAACAAAATGAGGATATTAAGAGACTTACAAAATGTCATAGCATCAGAATATTATAAAACACGTCACGATGTAGCTGCAAAGTTATTTCTATTCTTCCCGGTGTTGTTGACAGTAGCTTTCATTGTGTATGATTTATGGAATCTGAGTCAGGAAGGCTATGACGGTACGAACTTGTGGATATACAATATCGGACGTACGTTATTCATGTTTTACGGTATGTTGTATCCATTAATGGCAGCCTTGTTTTGTGCGGCCTATATAGGAAAAGAGTTTAAAAATGACAATTACCTTCTCTTGTTTTTATTTCCTGTTCCCAGAGGCACTGTTTATGTAGCTAAACTTATTTACCTTCTATCAATGACATTCTTGTCAGTTCTTATCGCCTATGTTGCTTTTATGTTACCAGGCTTTATTTTGGGCGTTTGTTTACCGTCAATGGGCTTTCAAAATTTTGATGTGAGAATTTTAGTGATTTCTGTCTTCTTTCGTGTTTTTATTGGGCTATTGCCTATCCTTGTTATTCAATATGTGTTTAGTTTCTTGTTTAAGAATTATGCTTTAGCACTGGGATTTAGTTTTTTTATGACTGTGTTTTCGATGATTGCGAGTAATTGGCGTTACATTAATTTTATTCCGTATTCCTCCATTTTACATGCATACTCTTCATTTATGCAGCAAACGGTTTATTATTGGAAATCATTTGAAACCATTAATATCAGTTATTTTATAGTCTTTTCTATCGTGGGTTATATTTTATATAGGTATAAAAAATGGCGGTAGGATGATTCCTGGTAGTGAAGGGGTGAAGTTCTTTCCAGCTTACCGAAATGAATGAAGTGATTTTGTTCGGCAAGTGGTAAGAATGCTTATATTTGCAATATTCGTTCTTGTTAACCTAAAATTTACTTTACCATGATAGGATATAGAAACTTACTGATATCGTTATTTTGTAGTATGGCTGTTTCTGCTGCCGGACAGCCGCGCTTAGTAAAAAGCCTTGTGCCTGATATGCCATCGCAAGCTCCCGATTACTTTTGCACGTGGAATTTACAAGGCTATGTGGCCAGCTATAAAAGTACTGAACTGACCAGGGCTGCTATGACTGAAGATTATTTATTTGGGGACGGGCTTTATCAGAATTGGGTGGATTGTTATCCTGCAATCCGAAAAGATCTTTACTTTGTAATGGACGATTCGTGGGATATTCCTAAAGATGTGAATGATTCACCCAATCTTTATTTAGGTTGCGTAGAACTGAGTTCTGATCGTTTTCCGTCTTTTCGTGGAGATGCAGTGGAGCGTTTGAAACAATTATCGGAACAGATCAAGAGTAAAGGCTGGAAAGGTGTCGGTGGATGGATTTGTGCCCAGAAGGCAGAGACGCATGCAGCTATTCCTGAAGAGGAGTATTGGAAACAACGAATTAAAGCGGCAAATGCTGCCGGATTTGATTATTGGAAAGTTGATTGGGGGAAGGAAGACAGGAATGGGGAATGGAGAAGAAAGTTGACAGCTATCGGCAAGCGATATGCTCCCCATTTATATATAGAACATGCTTTGCGAAATGAATTTATTGAGTTTAGCGATGTTTTTCGGACCTATGATGTCGAAAATATTACGGCGCAGCCGATAACTATCCGGCGTATTTGTGATTTATTGCCTTATAAGACAGTCGAGGGAGCGAAAGGAATTATTAATTGTGAAGATGAACCTTATATTGCGGTAGGTTTGGGCTGTGCTATCGGTGTGATGCGACATCCGTTCGCAGGGACTTTGCCGGATGGGGCACAAGATTTTGTGTTTCCTCCGGTCGGACGTGATATTAAGCGGCGTCTGGATGAAGTCGTGCGTGGTGTCAGATGGCATCGGATAGCTGAGCCGTTTGCAGTGGGTTACGGGACTTTCGCCATCGACAGTGTGAAGTTAACCGATCATTGGATTCTACAGGAAAATGAGACTTGGAATAAGGGGCGTACGGTGGGTGCAGATGTAACGGCCGATGCACCGGCGCGGGTTGCTCGGAATATGAAGTTACCGGAGGTATCCGGAGCTCCTTTGTCGGTTTGTCCGTTTGTGTTGGCTTCCCGATACCCCAATGGCGCTGTAGCCGTTTCTACTATAGGCCGTAATGTAGGACGTGAGTATGTAACCGAAAAGGTTGCTGTTTCGATATCCGTCGACCGTTGGGACATACCTATCGGACTATTTGGTTATTTCAAAGAAGTGACAATGGTGTTTCCTTCTCCATTGAAAACAGGAAAGCATACGGTTTTTGCGCAGGATCTGGCCGGTGAGAATCCGGTGGACATTACTTCCAATGTTGTAATCAAGGATAATCGATTGATAATTCCGGGAGAAGTAATTAGCCGGGTAGGACTTATGAATGCTTCAGAAGGAGATTGTTCTGATCCGGGGATGGTGATAAGGGTTATGTAGTTGAAGGATACGAATCTGGTCTCTCACTAAGATTTCAAACAGATACATCATTACTCTTAACATCTTGCCTTTAAGTCTATTATAACAAATCTCGGTTTCTTTACCTCAGCACAGATACGCGGGTTCATGGGCTCGGATATGGGGGATCAGATAGATAACATACCATTTTTTATTAAATAGTAATGAAAAACAGAATGCTCTAAACAGGATATCTGGTTAAGAAACGCCCATCTTACCATTATTAATTAGTATCTTAGCTATTGATATACTCCCAAATCAGCGGGTGGAAGATGGAAGATTGAAATTCATTTTCTGTAAGAGAGCAAGCCGATATTCCGAATTCATCATTCTTATTATAGAATCCCTCAGGAATTATGGAAGATCCCGGAATCCTGATTCCGGCTCTGCTCCTTATCTCGATATAAAATAAGAAAGGCTGATAATCGATTAATTATCAGCCTTTCTTCTTCTATTTAGTTGCGGAGGCCTGACTCGAACAGACGACCTTTGGGTTATGAGCCCAACGAGCTACCAACTGCTCCACTCCGCGATGTTTCTGTTTTGTGAGTGCAAAGGTACGGCTTTTATTTGAACTACCAAATATTTCGGCATTTATTTTTTTATAAAAGAGCTTCTTTTATACTATATACTTGAGGATCAGTGCTGAACTAGATTGATTTTTTTTATCTGTTTTCACATACAATTGTTAATAATTTATTTGTTTTCTTGTGTGGACGAAAGAAAAGAATTACTTTTGCACAAATAATTCAGCAATGTGCAATTAACCTATGACCGTATCAAAGACAAAAGCCAAGTTAGTAGACGTTGCCCGTCAGCTTTTCGCAAAGATGGGAGTGGAGAATACTACAATGAATGATATCGCTCTTGCTTCTAAAAAGGGTAGACGTACGCTCTATACTTATTTTAAAAGTAAGGATGAAATCTATTTGGCTGTTGTAGAGTCTGAACTGGATATTTTGTCGGATATGATGAAGCGTGTGGCAGATAAAGATATCTCTCCTGATAAAAAGATTATAGAGATGATTTACACCCGGCTGGATGCGGTAAAGGAAGTAGTATATCGCAATGGAACCCTTCGTGCTAATTTTTTTAGAGATATTTGGCGTGTGGAAAAAGTTCGGAAGCGCTTTGATGCAAAAGAAATGCAACTGTTTAAAAGCGTGCTGAAGGAAGGACAGGACAAAGGAGTGTTTCATGTAGATGATGTGGAAATGACTGCTGCATTGGTACACTATTGCGTAAAAGGTATCGAAGTGCCTTATATCCGGGGACATATAGGAGCTAATCTGGATATGGAAACCCGAAAAAGATATGTTGCCAACATCGTGTTTGGCGCACTACATAGAACAGAAATTAATCAATAATTTAAATTTAGTATGGGATTATTAGATGGAAAAACAGCCATTGTGACCGGTGCGGCTCGTGGTATTGGTAAAGCTATTGCTTTGAAATTTGCTTCTGAAGGAGCAAATATTGCATTTACAGATCTTGTTATCGATGAGAATGCACAGAATACAGCAAAAGAAATCGAAGCAATGGGTGTGAAAGCCAAAGGATATGCGTCGAATGCTGCCAATTTTGAAGATACTGCAAAAGTAGTGGAAGAGATTCATAAAGATTTCGGCCGTATCGATATTCTGGTAAACAATGCAGGTATCACTCGTGACGGATTGATGATGCGTATGAGCGAACAGCAGTGGGATATGGTTATTAATGTGAACCTGAAATCTGCTTTTAACTTTGTGCATGCGTGTACTCCGATCATGATGCGCCAGAAAGCCGGAAGCATTATTAATATGGCTTCTGTAGTGGGTGTTCACGGTAATGCCGGACAAGCTAACTATTCAGCTTCAAAAGCAGGTATGATTGGTTTGGCTAAATCTATCGCTCAGGAGCTTGGCTCTCGTGGTATCCGTGCCAATGCCATTGCTCCGGGATTCATCATTACTGACATGACAGCCGGCCTTTCGGAAGAAGTGAAAACAGAATGGGCTAAGAAGATTCCATTGCGTCGTGGCGGTACTCCTGAAGATGTGGCTAACATCGCTACTTTCCTTGCTTCTGATATGTCTTCTTATGTATCAGGTCAGGTGATTCAGGTAGATGGTGGTATGAATATGTAATATTCGGTATGACCGTCATATACGAAGACAATCATATTATAGTAGTTAACAAGACCGCTTCCGAAATCGTTCAGGGAGACAAAACGGGTGATACTCCTCTTTCAGAAACTGTCAAGCAATATCTGAAAGATAAATATCAGAAACCCGGAAATGTCTTTATCGGTGTAACCCATCGGCTGGACCGCCCCGTGAGCGGTCTTGTTATTTTTGCGAAAACCAGTAAGGCTCTTTCCCGCTTGAATGAGATGTTTAAGAACAGTGAAGTGAAAAAGACCTATTGGGCCATCGTGAAGAATTGTCCGAAGCAACCCGAAGGAGAATTGGTTCACTATCTGGTGCGTAACGAGAAGCAGAATAAAAGCTACGCTTATGATAAGGAGGTTCCCAACAGTAAAAAGGCGATTCTGAACTATAAACTTATCGGACATTCGGATCATTACTTTCTACTCGAAGTTGATCTGAAGACCGGACGTCATCATCAGATTCGTTGCCAGTTGGCAAAGATGGGATGTCCCATCAAAGGTGATTTGAAATATGGTTCTGCACGTTCCAATCCGGATGGAAGTATTTGTTTGCATGCCCGGCATGTGCGTTTTGTTCATCCGGTGTCTAAAGAATTGATTGAACTCGATGCTCCTGTACCGGATAGTAACTTATGGCATGGATTTCAATGAAAAAGAGTGATGGTTTCATTTAGATGGATCCTCAAATAATTTCAACCGGAGCACAACTTTGGTTATCTACTTTCCTATATAAACGCAAAAAAGCCATTCCCTGAATAGACGAAGTAGGAATGGCTTTTTTGTTGTAGTGTGCTTACTATTACTCGGCAAACTGTGCAAATGCTCCTGATGCTGCGACCGTTGTAGCGGTTGTGTCGGCTACTTCTTTCTTAGGCTCAGTTTTTGCAGTGTCTTTGACCTCTTTCTTTGGGTCTTTTTTCACCGGATCCTGTGCCATTGTAAAGAACGATCCACAAGCAAACATAAACATAGCTACTACTAAAACTAACTTTTTCATAATTATTTTCTTGTTAAAGTTCTGATTGTCTGTTTTTAATTTCATGTTAAGGTCTAGGTTAAAACCATCACAAACAAACATAAACATTGCTACTACTATAAAACTAACTCTTTAGTTTTATCTTTCATTTGGTTAAACACTTGTATTGAGTATTTTCCAAATCTTGTGCCAAAAAGAATACGTGTGAACTAATCTGTTGATTTGTAGGTGAGTAAAAAATGAATGGAAATGGGATGCAGTGTGGAATGTTGTGGAAAATGTGGAAAAGGGTGTGGAAATATTCCACACCTTGGTGTTTTTTAGAGGTCGATTCCGTATAGTTTCAGTTTATTGTATAATGTTTTGCGGTCAATATCGAGTAATTGTGCAGCACGGCTTTTGTTGTTTCCTGTTTGTCGAAGTGCTTCCAGTATATGTTCCTTTTCGGCATCTTCATCCCGTAATGTCATTTTGGGAGTTGATAGTTGTGTTTCCAGAATTTCACTACCCAGTTCTGCAAGACCTATGAAACTGCCTTGAGCAAGCAATGTTGCGCGTTTGATGATATTCTTCATCTGCCTTAGGTTGCCGGGCCAGTGATATTCGAGTAATGCCTTTGAAGCATTGGCATCGAAGCCGATCAGTTGCTTGTCAAGCTCTTTATTAGCCTGGTCGAGGAAGAAGTTGGCAAAAAGAAGGATGTCTCCGCCACGTTCTTTCAGAGTAGGCATGCGCAAAGTAAATTCATTGATTCGGTGGTAGAGGTCTTCGCGGAATGTACCTTTTTCGATGGCCTGTTCCAGGTTCTCGTTGGTTGCAGACACCAGACGGATATCGACAGTAATTTCTGAGTTTGAACCAACAGGGCGTATTTTACGTTCCTGTAGTGCACGAAGAAGTTGAATTTGTATTTCGTAACTCAGGTTACCGATTTCATCAAGAAAGATGGTACCCCCGTTCGCTGCTACAAAAGCACCGGTTTTATCAGAGAGAGCACCGGTGAAGGAGCCTTTGATGTGACCGAAGAACTCAGAAGCGGCCAACTCTTTGGGGATGGAGCCACAGTCGATGGCAATAAACGGTTTGTCGCTACGTTTGCTTAATTGGTGAATACGATGGGCTACATACTCTTTTCCGGTTCCACTGGCACCGTTGATCAGGACTGACATGTTGGTGGGAGCTACCAGGCTGACATAGTTATAGAGTTGTTTGGCAGCATCACTTTCTCCTTCCAGATAGGAATGAGATTCTTGTTTGGTTTTAGGGCTTTTCTCCGTGAGGGGAGTTTTGGGAAGAGGAGCTTCTTTCTTTTGAAGTGCTTCGCTCATTTTCTTAAGCAGCTCTTCGGGATTAACGGGTTTGGCAATATAGTCTTGTGCACCCAGTTTCATTGCTTGTACGGCTGATTGGATATCTGCATATCCTGTCATGATAATCAATGGGATATGGAGCTCTTTCTCACCCATCCATTTCAACAGGTGAATACCATCGTGGTCGGGAAGTCGCAAGTCGGAAAGAATCAGGTCTACCGGTTGTGCATCGATGTGCTTTTGCGCACGTGCAATGTTACTCACTGATGATACATTAAACCCTTTCTTGCCTAACCAGGTTTTTAGCATCATCCCGAACGTAATATCATCTTCAACTATCAGTATGGATCTCATGATGTTAGCTTTTGCCTCTTTTTGTGAGCTACAAAGGTAAGAGGTTTTGAGGTAAAGTCGTATATTTGCAGACTTAAATTAAATAAAAGCGTTATGAAACAGAATTTTTGGATATTATTAATTATACTGGCTTGCAGCGCAGTAGCTTGTAAGTCGGGACAAAAGAAAGATGGAAACATGGAAAAAGAAACTGTATTGAAGATTGAGACCTCTATGGGGGATATCAAAGTAAAGTTGTATAATGAGACTCCGAAACATAGAGATAATTTCATTAAACTGGCTAAAGACGGAACATATAATGGAACGTTGTTTCATCGTGTCATAAAAGACTTTATGGTGCAAGCGGGTGATCCGGAATCGAAAAATGCTCCGAAAGGTAAGATGTTGGGTTCCGGTGATGTAGGTTATACGGTTCCGGCTGAATTTGTATATCCGAAGTATTTTCATAAGAAAGGCGCTTTGTCTGCTGCCCGACAGGGAGATGAAGTGAATCCCAAGAAAGAGTCATCCGGTTGTCAATTCTATATTGTTACCGGAAAAGTGTTCAATGATTCGACACTTCTGAATATGGAACAGCAGAAGAATCAGAATAAGGTAACTGAGGCTTTTAATGCTTTGGCGCAAAAACACATGAAAGAAATCTATAAAATGCGTAAGGCCAATGATCAGGACGGACTTTATGCTTTACAAGATACTCTGTTTATACAGGCTGAAGCGGAAGCTGCCAAACAACCCGATTTCCACTTTACTCCTGAGCAAATAAAAGCTTATACAACCGTCGGAGGTACTCCGCATCTGGATGGTGAATATACTGTTTTTGGCGAAGTTGTCGAGGGCATGGACATTGTTGACAAAATCCAGCAGGTAAAAACAGACCGCAGCGATCGCCCGGAAGAGGATGTGAAGATTATTAATGTTTCTGTTATTGAATAAATATGCTGCAAATCAACAGGCATATTCTGGATAATGGTTTGAGATTGGTTCATGCGCAGGACACCAGTACGCAGATGGTTGCGCTCAATATTCTCTATAATGTGGGAGCCAGAGATGAAAACCCGGAGCATACCGGGTTTGCCCATCTTTTTGAGCACCTGATGTTTGGCGGTTCTGTGAATATACCCGATTATGATGCTCCGCTACAATTGGCAGGAGGGGAAAACAATGCCTGGACCAATAATGACATTACCAATTATTACCTCACTGTACCCAGACAGAATGTGGAAACCGGATTTTGGCTTGAATCTGATAGAATGTTGAGCCTCGATTTCAGTGAACGCAGTCTGGAGGTTCAGCGGGGAGTGGTAATGGAAGAGTTTAAGCAGCGTTGCCTTAATCAGCCCTATGGTGATGTTGGGCATTTGTTGCGTCCGCTGGCTTATCGGGTTCATCCTTATCAATGGCCTACCATCGGTAAGAAGCTGTCTCACATAGCCAATGCTACATTGGAAGAGGTCAAAGATTTCTTTTTTCGTTTTTATGCACCTAATAATGCTGTTCTGGCTGTTACCGGGAATATTTCGTTTGAAGAGGCTTTACATCTCACAGAAAAGTGGTTCGGTCCTATCCCCCGCCGGGAAGTTCCTTTGAGGCAATTGCCTCCGGAGCCGGTACAAACGGAAGAACGCCGTTTGGTAGTGGAGAGAAATGTACCGCTTGATTCGCTTTTTATGGCGTACCATATGTGTGACCGCGCGGATAGCGATTATTATGCTTTTGATATCTTGTCGGATATCTTAAGTAACGGACGTTCCAGCCGTTTGAACCAGCATCTTGTGCAAGAAAAGCAATTGTTCTCGAGTATCGATGCTTATATATCGGGAACACTTGATGCCGGCTTGTTCCATATCAGTGGGAAACCGGCAGCCGGTGTGTCGTTGGAAGAAGCTGAGGCTGCGGTGCGTGAAGAGTTGAATGAACTGCAATCTGCTTTGATCCAAGAACAGGAACTCGAGAAGGTAAAGAATAAGTTTGAATCTACCCAGATATTCGGAAATATCAATTATCTGAATGTTGCCACCAATCTTGCCTGGTTCGAATTGAACGGGCGGGCTGAAGATATGGAAAAGGAGGTTGAACGCTATCGTGCCGTGACTGCCGACCGTTTGAACGCGGTGGCACAAACTGCATTCCGAGAAGAAAATGGAGTAGTACTTTATTATAAGAGTAGTAGAGGAGAGAAGGATGAGACTTATATATAAGAATCATTATAAAGCATTGTTTCTTCTCGGCCTTCCCATTGTTATCGGGCAAGTGGGGGTTATTGTGCTTGGCTTTGCCGATACCTTAATGATTGGTCATCACAGCACCAACGAACTGGGAGCAGCCTCCTTTGTCAATAACATGTTTACGCTTGCCATTATTTTCAGTACCGGATTTTCATATGGATTGACTCCTATTGTAGGGGGCTTTTATGGGACTCGTAGATTTGCGTCTGCCGGGCAGGCATTACGTTGCAGTTTGCTTGCCAATCTTTTGGTCGGTATTTTATTAACCGTAATTATGGGCATTCTCTATCTGAATGTTGAAAGATTGGGGCAACCGGAAGAGTTATTACCCTTGATCAAGCCCTATTATCTGATACTACTTGCCTCGCTGGTCTTTGTGTTGCTATTTAACGGATTCAAACAGTTTACCGATGGAATAACCGATACTAAGACAGCTATGTGGATACTTTTGGGTGGAAATGTACTGAATATCGTGGGGAACTATATCTTGATTAACGGTAAACTTGGATTTCCCGAACTTGGATTATTGGGTGCCGGAATCAGCACGTTGTTCTCACGTATTGTCATGGTGCTGGTATTTGCATTCGTGTTTTTTAGCAGCCGCCGTTTCTTACGTTATAAACTGGGATTTATTCGCTTGGGATGGTCGCGTACATTGTTCCGTCAGCTGAATGCCTTAGGATGGCCTGTAGCTTTTCAAATGGGGATGGAAACCGCTTCATTTAGCTTGAGCACAGTGATGGTAGGATGGTTGGGGACTATCGCCCTTGCCTCACATCAGGTAATGCTTACTATCTCACAGTTCACGTTTATGATGTTTTATGGGATGGGGGCGGCAGTAGCTGTGCGTGTCAGCAATTTCAAGGGTCAAAACGATATTGTTAATGTACGTCGTACTGCGTATGCCGGGGCACATATCATATTGGCTATGGGAATTGTTCTGCTGTCTATTGTCTTCTTGTTCCGCTATCAGGTAGGAGGATGGTTTACCGACAATACCGAAGTCTCTGCGATGGTAGTTGTTCTGATGGTGCCTTTTCTGGCTTATCAGTTCGGCGATGGGATGCAAATCAATTTCGCTAATGCCCTGCGTGGTATTTCGGATGTAAAGCCTATGATGCTGATTGCTTTTATCGCCTATTTTATCATTTCTCTCCCGGCCGGATATTTCTTTGGATTTGTTATGGGCTGGGGATTACTCGGGGTCTGGATGGCTTTTCCTTTCGGACTGAGTAGTGCGGCCATTATGTTATGGTTACGTTTCAGATATAAAACAAGATAAGTTATGGCTATTCCTTCCCGTTTCACAAAAGTAAAGATCGCGGCGGGGTATACTTTGTTGCTGGTTGTGCTGCTGCTCTCCCTGTTGTTTGTACACAGGGAGATGGAGAAACTGTCTGATACGGACGATGTACAGAGTTTGCAGACGGATAGTTTGCTGCTTTTACTGAAAGAGAAAGATGAAAATACCATCCGGATGCTTCAGATCATTAATGAAGCGAACGAGAGTATGATTACTCCGGTTGAATTGGATTCCATCATTGCCGAACAAGATACAGTGATCACTCAACAGCGTGTGCAACATCGTATCATCACCAAGCGTGACTCTGTGATTACGAAACGAAAGAAAAAGGGTTTTTTCAGGAGGTTGGGCGAGGTGTTCGCTCCTTCGAAAGAAGATACGGCTGTGCTGGTAAATACAGCTGTGGAATTTGCGACCGACACCATTCTTGAACCTTACAATCCGATTGATTCACTACATCAGCGCATACGAACGGTGACCAAACGGAAGTCCAGGCCTGTGGTACGGCCCAACTACAATGCCCGTCTTCGCCGGATGAATAAGGAATTAACCACTCGTATTGACAGCATGATTACGACCTATGAGCAAGTAGTCACCCAACGTGCTATGGACAACGCATCCGAACAGCAAGAACTTCGGAACCGTTCAACTCGTACGATTGGCGGGATTGCCATTGCCGCCGTGTTGCTGTCCGCCTGCTTCCTGATTATGATTTGGCGGGATATCACCCGGAGCAATCGTTACCGGAAGGAATTGGAGGAGGCCAATAAGCGTGCGGAGGCGTTGTTGGAGGCTCGTGAAAAGTTAATGCTTGCCATCACTCATGATTTTAAAGCTCCTTTGGGGTCTATCATCGGATATACGGATTTATTGACCGGGTTGACTACGGATAAAAGACAGCGTTTCTATCTGGACAATATGAAAAGTTCCTCGCAACATCTGCTTAAACTGGTAAGTGACTTGCTCGACTTCCACCGGTTGGATCTGAATAAAGCAGAAGTCAACCGGGTTACTTTTAATCCGGCACAACTGTTTGAAGAGATACGTATTAGCTTCAAACCACTGACCGATGCCAAACATCTGACTTTAAGTTGCAGTATAGACGCCGAACTGGACGGACGCTTCATCAGTGATCCGCTCCGTATCCGGCAAATTGTAAATAATCTGCTTTCCAATGCTGTGAAATTCACAGCTAAGGGTAGCATTGCATTGAATATTACCTATCATTCGTCCAGTGTCCGCATCGAGGTGGTGGACACTGGTAAAGGTATGGCACCCGGTGACCGTGAAAAGATATTTCAGGAATTCACCCGGTTGCCGGGAGCGCAAGGTGAGGAAGGCTTTGGACTGGGGCTTTCCATTGTACACAAACTTGTGACCTTGCTCGAAGGATCGATTAGTGTTCAAAGTACCTTGGGTGAAGGGAGTCGTTTTATTGTCATTCTGCCGCTCTATCCTGTGGGGCCTGTGACAGGAGAGAAGCGGGAAGGAAATGTGTCTTCGGTTTCAACGACAGATCAAGCCGGTGAGGACGGGGTAATGGCATCTCCAAAATTAAACCGTGTTTTATTGATTGATGACGACCGGATTCAATTGGCTCTGACTGCCGCTATGCTTGAACAACAAGGCATTCAGGCTGTTTGCTGCCAACAGCCGGATGAGTTGATTGAGCAACTTCGTACGGCTACATTCGACGTGTTGCTGACTGACGTTCAAATGCCTGCCATCAATGGTTTCGATTTACTGAAACTATTGCGTGCATCCAATATACCTCAGGCGCGTACTATTCCGGTAATTGCTGTTACCGCCCGGAGTGAGATGAATGAACAGGACTTTCAGGAACACGGCTTTGCAGGATGTTTGCATAAGCCTTTTACGGTAAAGGAACTCTTGACGATTATCAGTGGTGAAGAAATGACCGGTTCGTCAGCTGAATTGACACCGGACTCCCTTAACTTTCGGGCGCTGACTGCTTTTTCCGAAGATGATCCGGAAGCTGCCTCTACCATCATTCAAACCTTTATTGAAGAAACGGAGAAGAACCGGAACCGGATGGAAAGCGCTATCCGAGCCACTGATGTGGATGGGATAGCCGGCATGGCTCACAAATTATTGCCTCTGTTTACGTTGCTTGGGGCTTCCGAGGCACTTCCTCTGCTATTATGGCTGGAGCAGCGTCGTGGCGAAGCCGTATCGGACGAAATGATACAAAAGGCGAATGAAGCTCTTCGACAGGTAGATATCGTAATGGCTGAGGCAAGACGATATGCAGTGGGAGATTGACAATCGGTGATTGCCGTAAGTGTCTATTCGTATACAAAATCGTCGTCACTTTAATCTTTTTCCGGAAAATTTTGTTTCCTTTGTATCACTTTTTACATTGAGAGACAAGCTTCATGAAACGAAAATGGATCAAATGGGTAAGCTGGATTTTGCTTACCCCCCTCATACTCTTTGTGATACTGATGGTATTACTCTATATCCCTCCCGTACAGAATTTTCTGAGAAAGGAGGCTGCTGCTTATGCTTCCGAAGCAACCGGCATGCAGATCAATGTACGTCGCATCGATTTACGGTTTCCTTTAAATCTGTTGGTACGGGGAGTTGAAGTCATCCAGGCTCCCGATACATTGCTTTCACTTGAAAGCCTCAATGTACATGTGCAGGCACTTCCGCTTTTCCGTGGCAAGGTTGAGGTAGATGACATCAGCCTTCAGCAGGTAGCGGTTAATTCTGCCAACCTGATAGACGGTATGCGGCTGAAAGGTGTTCTGGGTAGTTTTAGGCTGGAGAGCCATGGGGTGGATCTACCCAATGAAATAGCCATTATAAACCGGGCCGAACTCTCTGATACTCATGTACAGTTGCTTTTGAATGATACCACTGCTACGCCTAAAGATACTGCTCAAAGTGAGGTCCGCTGGAAAGTAGACCTGCGTCATTTGAAATTGAAGAATGTCTCTTTCAGCATGCAGTTACCGGCAGACAGTATGCGCTTGGCGGCTCATGTGGAAGAAGCACAAGTGAATGATGCGGAAGCCGATTTGAAGAATTTGCATTACGGGCTTCGTAGTTTTCTGGTATCGGGTACCTCGGTCAATTATGATGTGGGCACCGCGGAGCCGGCGGAAGGTTTCGATCCTTCACACATCGCTTTGCGCGATATTCGTATCGGACTCGATTCGATGTATTATCGCGGACGCAATATGAATGCTGTTATCCGTGAGTTTTCGATGAACGACCGTTCCGGATTAAGTGTCACTTCGCTTACCGGACGTGTGTTTGCCAATGATACCATTATCCAAGTGCCGAGTTTGAAACTGCTGACTCCACATTCCGAAATGGATCTTACTGCACAGACTTATTGGGAGTTGGTGAATATTCCTACTACCGGACGTCTGACTGCTCGCTTTAATGCGATGATCGGGAAACAAGACGTGTTGTTGCTGGCCGGTGGATTGCCGGATAGCTTCAAAGAGGCCTATCCCTTCCGTCCGTTGGTGATACGTGCCGGTACGGAAGGAAACCTGAAAGAGATGCAGATAACCCGGTTCAGTGCCGAGTTGCCCGGAGCTTTTTCACTTTCGGGCGGTGGAGAGTTATTGAATCTGACCGATAGCCTGGAGAGGTCCGCCATTATTGACCTGAGGATGCAGACACAGAATCTTAACTTCCTGACCGCTCTGGGCGGAACGAGGCCGGATAGTTTACTTGTTATTCCCAATCAGATGTCATTGGTTGCGAAAGCCCGAATGAAAGGGCCTCAATATATGGCGCAACTCCTGTTGAAAGAAGGAGAGGGAATGCTGAATTTAGATGCTGCATACAATGGAAGCACTGAGGCTTATCGGGCTGACCTGAAGGTGGACGCTTTGCAACTTCATCATTTCCTGCCCAAAGACTCGATCTACGAACTGACTACATCGGTCGCTGCTGTGGGAAGAGGGATCGATTTCACTTCTTATCGTACGACTGCCTCTTTGAAGGCCTCACTGCAATCGTTGCATTATGGGCGTTATCAGATTTCGGGAATTGAAGTGACCGGTGATGTAAAGAACGCACTTGCCACAGCCCGTTTAGTGAGTGACAACCGCTTGTTAAAGATGAATGCCAATGCCGAATATCACCTTGCCAAACCTTATATGGACGGAAAGCTTGATATGGATGTTACACAACTTGATTTGTATGAACTGGGGATTGCCCCTAAACCCCTGAAATATCCTTTAGCTTTTAATTTTACGGCAGAAGCCCGGCGCGACCGTATTTTCACTCATCTTACGGCCGGTGATATGAAGCTTAACCTTTCGGCACGTTCCAGCCTGGATAAGCTGATTAAACAGTCAGCACATTTTGCTGATGTGCTGGTCAAGCAAATAGATAAGAAAGAACTTGATCACGGGGAATTGCGAGAGGCGTTGCCGACCGCTATATTCTCGATGTCGGCCGGTAAAGAAAATCCGTTGGCCTATTATCTGGCAACGAAAGATATCGCTTTTCACGATGTGGGTGTGAAGTTTGGCACTGCTCCCGACTGGGGGATCAACGGAAAAGCCTCTATTCATGCATTGAAGATGGATACCTTGCAACTGGACACGATCTACTTTACTGTCAAGCAGGACACGACTCGCATGAGTTTGCACGGAGGGGTCATCAACGGCCCCAAGAATCCGCAGATCGTTTTTAAATCGAGCTTTGCCGGAGAAATACGCAACGATGATGCCGAACTCACGCTACGCTATGAAAATGCGAAAGGCGAAACCGGGGTACTTTTCGGTGTGAACGTCCGTCCATTGGTCGAAGGAAACGGAAAAGGCGATGGGCTTGCTTTTACGCTGATACCGGAAAATCCCATTATTGCTTTCCGAAAGTTCCACTTCGTCGATCATCACAACTGGATATACCTCCATAAAAACATGCGCTTGTATGCCAATGTCGATATGGCGGATGACGAAGACATGGGATTCAGGATAAAATCAAACCGGAGCGATACTGTATCGTTGCAGAACATTGATGTGGAGTTGCAACGCATCCGCCTGTCTGAGATCAGTGAAGTGCTTCCTTATCTGCCTGACTTGTCCGGGCTCTTCTCGGCTGAGGCTAATTACGTGCAGACAGCTACTTCCTTGCAAGTATCGGCTGAGGCTAATATTGATGAATTGACTTATGAACGTCAACGCATCGGCGATGTTGCACTCGGTGTGACCTGGCTTCCGGGTGAAAGAGGAAAACATTATATCAGTACTTATCTGACCCATGAGGGCGAGGAGATATTGATGGCTGACGGTTCGCTTCATCCTTCGGTGACCGGTAAAGACAGTATTGAGGTGAATGCCATCATGGAACATTTTCCGTTAAAGATAGCCAATGCCTTTGTACCGGATCAGGTAGTCACCCTTTCCGGCGATATGGACGGTGGGCTTCACATCACCGGTGATACAGACCGGCCGTTGGTCAACGGGGATCTGGTCTTGGACAGTGTGTCGGTCTTTGCCCGTCAGGCAGGGGCGCGGTTTACGTTCGACAATCGTCCTGTACAAATCAAAAACAGCCGTTTGACTTTTGATAAGTTCGCTATATTCACTACCGGAAAGAATCCTTTCACGATTGATGGTACAGTCGATTTTCGGAATTTGACCGATCCCAGGGTTAATCTGTCCATGCTGGCAGAAAACTATATGCTGCTCAATGCTCCCCGTACAAAGGAGAGCCTGGTATATGGCAAAGTGTTTGTCGACTTCAATGCAACCGTGCGCGGACCGGTAAATGCGTTGGTGATGCGCGGCAATATGAATTTGCTGGGCAATACGGATGTCACTTATGTATTGATGGACTCGCCGCTTACCGTGCAGGACCGGTTGGGAGACCTGGTTACTTTTACTTCTTTCAGTGATACGACGACCGTACAGAAAGAAGAAGCCCCTGTTGTGTCACTTGGCGGACTCGACATGATTATGACTGTACAAATCGATCCCGGAGTCCGGTTGAAGGCCGATCTGAGTGCTGACCGTAGCAGCCGGGTAGAGTTGCAGGGAGGAGGCAATCTGAGTATGCAATATACACCGCAAGGTGATTTGTCCTTATCAGGCCGGTATACCCTTACGGGTGGTATGATGAAGTATGCACTTCCCGTGATACCCCTGAAAGAATTCAATATAAACAATGGCAGTTACGTGGAATGGACCGGTAATCCGATGGACCCGATGCTCAATCTCAAAGCTACCGAGCGCCTTCGCGCTTCCGTAGGCAGTGAGAACGGGCAATCGCGTATGGTCAACTTTGATGTGTCGATTGTAGTTAAGAACCGTTTGGATAACCTTTCACTGGCCTTTGAGATCGATGCGCCCGATGATGCGGAAGTGCAGAATCAGCTGGCTTCTATGAGTGCTGATGAACGGGGTAAACAGGCCATTGCAATGTTGGCTACCGGGCTCTATCTGGCTAATTCGGGAAGTTCCGGAGGTGGGGGACTAAATATGGGATCGGCATTGAACAGTATACTTTCCAGCCAGATCAATGCATTGGCCGGAAACCTGAAGAATGCCAGCTTCTCGATGGGAGTAGAAGATCACGATGCGGCTGATGCGGGAGGAAAACGTACCGACTACAGTTTCCGTTATTCGCAGCGTTTCTTCAATGACCGTTTCCAGATCGTACTGGGTGGTAAGGTGTCTACCGGAGCGCAGGCTACGAATGATGTCGAGTCGTTTATCGACAATATCTCTCTCGAATATCGTCTCGATACATCCGGCACCCGTTACATTCGCCTTTTCCACAATAAGAATTACGAAAGTGTGCTTGAAGGGGAGATAACGGAAACCGGTATCGGTCTGGTACTGCGTAAACGTATCGACAGATTGGGTGAGTTATTTATTTTCCGTAAAAAGAAGAAGACACTTCCTGAGACGCAAAAAGCTCCGTCTGACGGCGAAGCACATCAGTAATTGATTAACAACAGAGATTTAAACAGGATGATACGTAAAGAAACAGTTCATATAATATGGGGTACCATACAAGCCGGTCTTGTAATGTTGTTGTTGGGAGCATGTTCCACAACCAAGCACCTGCCCGAAGGGGAAATACTCTACACCGGATCGAAGACTATTGTTGAAAACGAGCCACAAGCGCCTTTGACAGAGGATGCGCTGACCGAACTTGATGCCGCACTCGATAAAGCTCCGAGTACAAAAATTTTAGGCTTTGTCCCCATCCCTTTCAAGATGTGGGCTTATAACAGTCTGGTTCGCTATAAGAAAGGTTTCGGACACTGGCTCTTCAACCGGTTTGCCGCCAATCCTCCCGTGTTCATTTCTACGGTCAATCCGGAAATACGTGCCAAAGTAGGCACCAACCTGTTACACGACTATGGCTACTTTAATGGGACGGTCCGATTTCAGACCGTGCCCGACAAGAAAGACAGCCTGAAGGCAAGTATACGCTATACGGTTGATATGAAAGACCCTTATTACATCGATACGGTTTATTACACTCGTTTCAATCCGCGTACGTTGAGAATCATGGAGAGAGGACGCAGAGGATCGTTGTTGACCCCCGGTGAACAGTTCAACGTGAGTGATCTGGATGGAGAGCGCAGCCGTATCAGTACTTTATTGCGTAATCGCGGGTATTTTTACTTTCGTCCGGACTATATGAAGTATCAGGCGGATACTCTGTTGAATCCCGGGCATGTCAGTCTCCGGTTGATACCTGTACCGGGACTTCCGGATGCGGCCCAGCGCCCGTATTATGTCGGTAAGACATCGGTCTTTTTGTACGGAAAGGGTGGAGAAGTGCCGAACAGTACACTTGAATACCGGGGACTCGATATTCATTATTATAAGAAGATGCAGGTGCGTCCGAATATGCTTTACCGTTGGTTGAATTATCAGGCTTATGTCCGCAATGATTCTTTGCGCAACTCTGCTCATAGCCGTTTATACAGCCAGTATCGGCAAACGCGTATCCAGGAACGCCTTTCGCAACTGAGTATTTTCCGCTATCTCGATCTGCAATATATCCCTCAGGACTCTACGGCAACTTGTGACACGCTGAACGTGCGTTTGCAGGCTACGTTTGATAAACCGTATGACGCGGAACTGGAATTCAACCTGACCACCAAGAGCAATAACCAGACAGGCCCCGGTGCATCTTTCGGCCTGACCCGTTACAATGTATTTGGGGGAGGAGAGACGTGGAATGTCAAGTTAAAGGGCTCTTACGAATGGCAGACCGGACAGAATAAAGGAAGTTCATTGATGAATAGTTGGGAGATGGGAGTATCTACTGCCTTGACTTTTCCCCGGGTCGTGTTCCCTTCTTTCGGAGGACGTGAGTATGACTTCCCGGCAACCACTACTTTCCGTTTGTATATCGATCAGCTTAACCGTGCCAAATACTATAAACTATTGGCGTTCGGAGGAAATGCCACTTATGACTTTCAGCCGACCCGTATCAGTCGTCACAGCCTGACACCTCTCCGGGTGACTTTCAATGTGCTGCAACACACAACGAAGGCCTTTGAGGAAATTGCTGATCAGAACAAAGCCTTGTACCGTAGTCTGCAGAATCAGTTTATTCCGGCAATGGAATATACCTATACTTTTGATAACGCGGCTTTGCGCGGAGTGCGTAATCCTATCTGGTGGCAGACTACGTTTACTTCCGCCGGTAACATAACTTCCGGTATTTATCGTATTTTCGGAAAGGAGTTCAGCCAAAGAGACAAGAAACTGTTCGGTGTTCCTTTCGCACAGTTTCTGAAGGTGAACAGTGACTTCCGTTATACCTGGAAGATCGATAAGAACCAGTCCATAGCCAGCCGTGTGGCTGGAGGAATTATCTGGGCGTATGGCAATACAAATACGGCACCTTACAGCGAGCAGTTCTATATCGGAGGTGCCAATAGTGTGCGTGCGTTTACTGCACGCAGTATCGGACCGGGTGGATTCCGGCCGACAAAGACTTCGAAAGGGCTCTATCTGGACCAGACGGGAGATATCCGGATGGAAGCCAACGTGGAATATCGTTTCCGCATTTACGGTGACTTGCACGGTGCTGTCTTTCTGGATGCCGGTAACGTCTGGATGTTGCGTAAAGATGAAGAGGCACCGGAAAAGCAACTGCGTTGGAAGACTTTCGGCAAACAGATTGCGTTGGGAACAGGTGCCGGTATACGTTACGACCTCGACTTCCTGATTCTGCGTCTGGATTGTGGTGTGCCTTTGCATGATCCGTACGATACCGGCAAGAAGGGATATTACAATGTGACCGGTTCTTTCTGGAAGGGGCTGGGACTACACTTTGCCGTAGGTTATCCGTTCTAAAATAGTCGATGACGATGGGCGGCGTAAGAAAATTCTTCATACTTCGTTCTTCATTCTTCATTCTATTTTGTACTTTTGCAACGATATCTGATGAGACACATCACTAACCTTTTAATATTCACAGTTATGAAACCAACATTATTTGTGCTTGCTGCCGGCATGGGCAGCCGTTACGGAGGCTTGAAACAATTGGACGGACTGGGTCCCAACGGCGAAACTATCATGGACTATTCTATTTACGACGCCATTCGTGGTGGATTTGGTAAAGTAGTATTCGTTATCCGTAAAGATTTTGAGCAGGATTTCCGTGAAAAGATTCTGAGTAAATACGAAAATCATATTCCGGTGGAACTCGTATTCCAGGCATTGGACAACCTGCCCGAAGGCTTCACTTGCCCTGCCGACCGCGTAAAACCCTGGGGAACCAACCATGCTGTCCTGATGGGTAAAGACGTCATCAAAGAACCGTTTGCCGTTATCAATGCTGACGACTTCTACGGACGCGACAGCTTTGCTGTATTGGGTGCCGAACTGTCTCAGATGGACGGTAAAAAGAACGACTATTGTATGGTAGGTTACCGTGTAGGCAATACGCTTTCAGAAAGCGGATCTGTGGCTCGTGGCGTTTGTGAGACAAATGCGGAAGGCTATCTGACTACAGTGGTAGAACGCACTGCAATCGAGCGTATCGATGGTAAAGTATCGTTCAAGGATGAGAACGGCGAAATGCAGACAATCGGCGATAACACTCCGGTTTCAATGAATATGTGGGGATTCACTCCCGACTATTTCGCTTATTCGGAAGAGTATTTCAAAGAGTTCCTGAAAGAAAACGAAGGAAACCTGAAATCAGAATACTTCATTCCGCTGATGGTAAACAAACTGGTGAACGAAGGTACTGCCCGCGTAAAGGTTCTGGATACTACAAGCAAATGGTTCGGCGTGACTTATGCTGCCGACCGTCAGGGTGTAGTAGATAAGATTCAGGCATTGGTAGATGCAGGCGAATATCCTGATAAACTGTTCTAAAGCTAATTTGCTTATTTCTATAATGTAGATTTTGAAAGGGACGTCTTTGCGAAGATGTCCCTTTTTTAATATCAGGCCGGATCACACCTCTTTGGTACGCTCCCTGCCGGTGAACTTTAAATCACCCTCCGGGAGTCGCGAGGGAGGAGATGGTCGGTTTGTCAATGTGTCAAATTGATAATCGTAACCCTCTGTTTCTCGTTTTTTCGGGCCACAATCCGGTAAAGTCTATAAAAACGGCCTACAGGCAAATATCCATTCATGGTTTTGATCTTGTTTCATCCCTAATGGAAATAAAAGGAAAGGAAGTATGATTTTTTTGTTTCCTAATCTTTTCTTTGCGGAGCTTTTCCTGCTTTTCTGACACTTTGCAGCGGTCGGGCGGGGGGAGGCAACCAGGAGAAAATCAGTCACTCTTGTCGCCCGATTTGCATTACAATAGATGTAATCTGCCAAAACATATAGAGATATTCAGAAAAGAAGTAAACATTTTCGGGAAATGCTTACTTCTTTTCACCCGAAGACTTACTTCTTTTGGGGTAAATGCTTCCTTCTTTCCGAAAAAACAAAGGTGCAACCGGCTCAAAAGCCCGGATTTCCTGTAGAAAAAGCTTTTTACTGTGCTCTGTTTCTTCTGCTTTCACCCGAATATGAAAAAGGCTTGTAAGCGAATTCTGCGATTCAGTGTCTTTTTGATGTCTATGTCTGCAAATGACTGTCAATTCTTTATGAGGAAATAAAGTGTGCAGGGTTTCGGGGCAGATGAGAAAAGGGCGAATGTCCGGTATGTGTCGGATATTTATATTCTTTTCGTTGCTTATTTCAGAATATGTGTTTATATTTGAAATATTCCTTTAGGCTTAACTCTGATTATATATGAAGAAACTCCTTTGCCTGATAATACTCCTTTTCTCTTTTATTCGGTCGGAAGCCCAGTCTGATCATATCTGTCCTCACGAGAAACTTTATGTCCATACGGATCGTGCCAATTATGAGCGTGGTGATACGGTCCGTTTCCGTGCTTACCTGATGGATACCCGCCACGAGGCAACGGCTTACAGCCGCTACGTTTATGCCGAACTGCTGGCTGACAGTCAGGTCATCTCCCGTGAGATGGTCAAGGATGATCACGGTGTCTTTTCCGGTTACCTCTCTTTGGGCGATACACTTCGTTCGGGCAATTATACGCTTCGTTTCTATACCCGTCATCTTTCTTCTTTGCCCGCTCCCCGTTACTTCTATCGTCAGATCATTGTCGGCGGGCGTCCCTTTCAGGATTACCGCAAGGAGAGCGTGACTCGTATGGCGGCTTCCTACCATGTCTCTTTCTTTCCGGAAGGGGGACGTCTCCCTTCGGGTTGTGTCAGCCGTGTCGCTTTCAAGGCTTTGAGTCCCGATGGTTTGGGAACAGATGTGCAGGGCTTTGTGGTCAATCAGCGTGGAGATACCGTCACCACGTTGCGTTCCGTCCATCGGGGGATGGGCTTCTTCAATCTTGAACCTGTTTCGGGTGACAGCTATACGGCGGTGTGCCGTAATCGTGAGGGGATGGAGCTTCGCTTTCCATTACCTCCGGCAGATCCTTCTGCCGTCAGCCTCCGTGTCGATGTCCGTAAGGATGACTTTCTGGTGCGTTTGAATTCAGGTGTTTCCCTGTCTCCGGGTCATTCCCTTCGTGTGGAATATCGGGATAGTATTCTTTTGCATGCGGCTTTCTCCGGTTCCAGGCCTTTGCGGCTTCCCCGTTCTCCGCTGCCTCCGGGTGTACTCCGTTTTGTTTTGTTGGATGGTTCGGGCGTTCCTATAAGTGGTCGTACCGCTTTCAATCAGGGTCCTTCCGTGCGTGCCGACGTTGATTTCTCGGCTCGCTTGAAAGAAGAGAAGGGACGTTCGTTTTGGGATGTCAGCTTGGGGCTTCGTGATTCCTCGGGTGAGCCGTTGGGCGGTACCCTTTCTGTTTCGGTCACCGACGACCGCTATGCACTTCAGGATACCACGGTGAATATCCTTTCTTCTTTTCTTCTGAGTTCTGACCTTCAGGGCTATGTTGAGGCTCCCTCTTTCTATTTTTCCGGTGATGACTCCCGTACCTCGTATCTGTTGGACTTGTTGATGCTGACTCAGGGCTGGGTGAAATACAGCTTTGTTCCGGATTACGGTTCCTTTCCGGTGGAGCGTAGTCAGTGTGTCAGTGGCAAGGTGGTTTCCGAATATTCGGAAAAGAAGTGTATCGCTGATGCGGTTGTCACTTTATTCTCTTTCGATAAAAAGATTATGCGTCAGACGACGAGTGATGCTTCGGGCTGTTTCCGTTTCGACAGTCTTTCCTTCCCCCGGGGTACGCATTTCATTCTTCAGGCGCGTAAGAAAAAGGGAGGTACAGATGTGGCGCTGTTGGTCGATCGGGATTCCGTTCCTTCTGTACATTCTTCTCTTCCCGTTTATGCGGATTGGTTTCGTGCAGAGATGGATGAACCGGTTGTTTCCGAACAATCCGGTAATGATCCTTCTCCGACCAGTGCGAATGTGTTTCAACGACCTTCTACCGCCCCTTTTTCCATGGAGCAATATTTAGACGAAGTTGTTGTTTCCACTAAAAAGATTGAGAAAAAGAAACGGTATGCAATCGAATCTTTAATGGCTCACTCCGATTGGAATAAGACTTATCATGTGGACGAAATGACTCTTTCGCCTTATTCATCTACTAAAGATTTGTTGATTAATACTCCCGGAGTAGGGTGGGCAGTCGATTCGAATTCAGGAGATTTCTTTTATATAACACGGTTGCGTGCAGGAGGAAGTTCCACTCCTCCTCCGGCTCTGTTAATGGTAGATGGGCTGGAAACTTCTTATTCCGAACTTGTCGGTATCCCTGTATCCATAGTTGAATCCATCGAGTTGGTAAAAGATGCCGCTCAGATGGCATATATCGGATCTAAAGCATCGAATGGCGCTATTTTGATTAGTACAAAATCAGGTTTAGGCACTGTTGGTAAGAAAGCATCCAATTTTAGGATAATTCGTCCCATAGGATATCAGGTGAAGCGTGAGTCTTATTCGCCTTCTTATCCGGTTGTTTATGGTGCAATAAATAACGGTGGGAATAGTTTCAGAACAATATACTGGTCACCGGATCTTCTGCTTGATAAAGCGGCTTCTCATTTGGAGTTCGGTAATCCGAAACAGGGTCGACTGACTCTTGTTGTTCAGGGAATCACACCAGATGGAAAGTTGATAAATTTGACTCGGACTTTAGGTAATGAATAATAAGTCTTTTTATCAGTATATTTAGAGTAATCGGGTGTTGTCTTTCTGTTCTGTCTCATACTGCTACATGAATGATCATTGTGAGGTAGATCATTTCATCGTGTTTTGTAGTGTATGTCTGTTTGGCTTTCAGTTTTAGAGGGGGTGTATATTTATTCCGTTTCTTTTTTCGCAGTCTGTATAAATGAGTATCTTTGCTGCCTCAATTCCCTTATTTATAGAAAGAAGTGATTTCAGTAGAAGGATTAACAGTAGAATTTAACGCCACACCATTGTTTGAGGACGTTAGTTATGTCATTAATAAAAAAGATCGAATAGCCCTGGTGGGTAAAAACGGTGCCGGGAAATCAACTATGTTGAAGATCTTGGCCGGATTGCAAAGTCCTACACGAGGTGTTATAGCTATTCCGCGTGATGTAACGATCGGCTATTTGCCACAGGTGATGATTCTTGCCGATAACCATACCGTGATGGAAGAGGCGGAATTGGCATTTGAACATATTTTTGAATTACAGGCCGACCTGGAACGCATGAATCAGGAATTGGCTGACCGAACCGATTATGATTCGGAAGAGTATCATAAACTAATAGACCGTTTCACGCATGAGAATGACCGCTTCCTGATGATGGGAGGCACTAACTTTCATGCGGAGATAGAGCGTACGCTGATAGGATTGGGATTCAGCCGGGAAGATTTTAATCGTCCGACCAGTGAGTTTTCCGGAGGATGGCGTATGAGAATCGAACTGGCCAAACTTCTGCTCAGGAAACCGGATGTGCTGCTTCTTGACGAGCCGACCAACCATTTGGACATCGAGAGTATCCAATGGCTGGAGACTTTCCTCTCTACCCGTGCCAATGCAGTGGTGCTGGTCAGCCATGACCGGGCCTTTTTAAACAATGTAACCACTCGTACCATCGAAATTACTTGTGGGCAGATATACGATTATAAAGTGAAATATGATGAGTATATCGTTTTGCGTCAGGAGCGTCGTGAGCAGCAGTTGCGTGCTTATGAGAATCAGCAGAAACAGATTGAGGATACAGAGGCGTTTATCGAGCGCTTCCGTTACAAAGCAACGAAGGCTGTGCAGGTGCAGAGCCGCATGAAGCAACTGGAAAAGATAGAACGGATTGAGGTTGACGAAGTGGATAACTCCGCATTGAGATTAAAGTTTGTCTGTTCCAGCCGTAGCGGAAACTACCCGGTGATCTGCGAAGACGTGAAAAAGGCCTATGGGGCACACGTTGTTTTCCATGATGTCAACCTGACCATTAATCGTGGTGAAAAAGTGGCCTTTGTAGGAAAGAACGGTGAAGGTAAGTCTACCCTTGTGAAGTGTATCATGAGTGAGATTGATTATGAGGGTAAACTTACACTGGGGCACAATGTGCAGATTGGATATTTTGCCCAGAACCAGGCACAGATGTTGGATGAGAATCTAACGGTCTTCGATACTATCGACCGGGTGGCAGTGGGAGATATCCGTCTGAAAATACGTGATATTCTGGGAGCCTTTATGTTTGGTGGAGAGGCATCGGATAAGAAGGTGAAAGTGCTTTCGGGAGGTGAGCGTACACGTCTGGCAATGATAAAGTTGCTTTTGGAACCTGTCAACTTCCTGATTCTCGACGAGCCTACCAATCATTTGGATATGCGTTCGAAGGATGTGCTGAAAGAGGCTATCCGAGAGTTTGACGGAACGGTGATTATAGTTAGTCATGACCGTGATTTTTTGGATGGACTTGCGACTAAAGTATATGAGTTTGGTGGTGGCGTGGTGAAAGAGCATTTGGGAGGTATCTATGATTTTCTTCAAAAGAAGAAAATAGAGAACCTGAATGAACTTCAGAAGGCGAATCCGTCATCCGCCTCGCCCGCAAACGGTAAGAAAGAGGAAGGAGCCGAAGAAGGAATATCCGAGAATAAGTTATCATACGAGGCTCAAAAAGAACTCAATAAAAAAATAAAGAAACTGGAGCGCCTGGTAGCAGACTGTGAAGCTGCTATCGAACAGACAGAGTCGGCTATTGCTATTCTTGAAGAAAAGATGGCTACGCCCGATGGTGCTTCGGACATGTCGCTATATGAACAACACCAAAAACTGAAACAGCAACTTGACCATACGGTGGAAGAGTGGGAGCGCGTTTCGATGGAGTTGGAAGAGATGAATGAAAAATAATAGTTTATTAAGTGTATGAAAGTAATTAAGTATTTACCAATTCTTGCAATCTGTTGTATGGCAACAGGATGCAACAGTAAGAAAGAGGCCGTACTTACGTCCGGCATTGACCTTGCCAACCTTGACACAACTGCCCTGCCGGGCACCAGTTTTTATCAGTATGCTTGTGGCGGATGGATGAAAAACCATCCTCTGACAGATGAGTATTCACGTTTCGGTTCATTCGATATGCTCGCCGAAAACAACCGTCAGCAGTTGCGTGGACTGATTGAAGGGCTGGCTGCCGAAAAACATGAAGCCGGCAGCATTGCACAGAAAGTCGGTGAACTTTATAATATAGCTATGGACAGCGTAAAACTGAATAAGGAAGGCGCTGCCCCCATTAAACCCGAACTGGAGAAAATAGGTGCCATCAAAGATAAAGCTGAAATCTATCCGTTGATTGTAGAAATGCAGAAGAGAGGGATGTATCCGTACTTCATTCTGTATGTCAGTGCTGATGACATGAATAGCAATGAAAATATGGTGCATACCATGCAAGGTGGCCTGGGCATGGGCGAACGGGATTATTATTTGGAGGATGATGCGCAGACGAAAGAAATTCGTGATAAATACCAGCAGCATGTAAGTAAGATGTTCCAACTGGCCGGATATGATGAAGCTACTGCCCGGAAAGCTGTGAAAGCAGTGATGAATATCGAGACTCGCCTGGCCCGGTCGGCACGTTCGCAAGTAGAATTGCGTGATCCGCATGCCAACTATAATAAGAAGACTTTGGAAGAATTGCAAAAAGAGTATCCTTCTTTTGCATGGGATGTATTTTTCTCAACTGCCGGACTGAATAACCTGAAAGAAGTTAATATTGGTCAGCCTGATGCATTGAAGGAGGTGAATGCCATCATCGATACGGTATCACTCGAGGACCAGATTTTGTACTTGCAGTGGAATCTGATCAATTCGGCTGCCAACTATCTGAGTGACGACTTTATAGCCCAGGATTTTGATTTCTATGGCCGTACCATGTCGGGTAAGAAAGAGATGCAACCTCGTTGGAAGCGTGCTGTCAGCACTGTTGATGGTTCATTGGGCGAGGCTGTCGGACAGATGTATGTAGAGAAGTATTTCCCTGCTGCGGCTAAGGAGCGTATGGTAGCGCTGGTCAAGAATTTGCAGGAATCTTTGGGAGAGCGCATCAAGGGGCTGAGCTGGATGGGTGAAGAGACCAAAGAAAAAGCACTTGAAAAACTGGCGACTTTCCATGTCAAGATCGGGTATCCGGATAAGTGGAAAGACTACTCTTCTCTGGAAATAAAGGATGATTCATATTGGGCCAACATTGAGCGTGCCAACCAGTGGAGTTACAACGAAATGATCGGCAAATATGGTAAACCGGTCGATAAGGACGAGTGGTATATGACTCCGCAGACAGTAAATGCATATTACAATCCAACGACGAATGAGATCTGTTTCCCGGCCGGTATACTTCAATATCCTTTCTTTGATATGAATGCGGATGATGCCTTCAATTATGGAGCGATTGGTGTAGTTATCGGACATGAAATGACCCATGGATTTGATGATCAGGGTCGTCAGTATGATAAGGATGGTAACTTGAAAGATTGGTGGACGGCAGAAGATGCCAAGAACTTTGAGGCTCGTGCGGCGGTGATGGCTAACTTCTTCGACAGTATTGAAGTAGCTCCCGGTGTTCATGCCAATGGAGAGTTTACTTTAGGCGAAAATATTGCCGATCACGGTGGACTTCAGGTATCATATCAGGCATTCAAAAAAGCGACGGCTGCGGCTCCGTTGAAAATTGAAAACGGATTTACACCCGAACAGCGCTTCTTCTTGTCTTATGCCAATGTGTGGGCCGGAAACATCCGTCCTGAAGAAATCCTGAAGCGTACGAAGACCGATCCGCATTCGTTGGGTAAATGGCGTGTAGATGGAGCACTGCCTCAAATCGGTGCATGGTATGAAGCTTTCAATATTACTGAAAAAGATCCGATGTACTTGCCGGTAGATAAGCGGGTGTCAATTTGGTAATAGATTGTTGCAAATAAAATAAAAGTAAAAATGGCGCTGACTCATTCAATTGTGAGTCAGCGCTTTTTTATTAATAATTCACACCTTATTTATTACGTACGATAAACAATATTTCGTAACTTTGCGCACCAAATACTTAATAAGCAAATCAATGTCTGAGTCTAAAAGAATAAAAACCGCTTTGGTATCGGTTTATCACAAAGAAGGTTTGGATGAAATCATTACCAAACTGCACGAAGAAGGAGTAGAGTTCCTGTCAACAGGCGGAACTCGTCAGTTTATTGAATCGCTGGGCTATCCCTGTAAGGCTGTCGAAGATTTGACTTCGTATCCTTCTATTTTGGGTGGTAGAGTGAAGACGCTGCATCCGAAAATATTCGGAGGAATTCTTTGCCGCCGTGGACTGGAACAAGACATCCAGCAGATTGAGAAATATGAAATCCCTGAAATCGACCTGGTTATTGTAGACCTCTATCCGTTTGAAGCGACTGTTGCTTCGGGTGCTGATGAGGCTGCTATTATCGAAAAAATTGATATAGGCGGAATCTCTTTGATTCGTGCCGCTGCCAAAAACTTCAATGACGTAATTATTGTTGCTTCACAAGCTCAATATAAACCTTTGCTCGATATGTTGATGGAGCACGGGGCCACTTCTTCTCTTGAAGAACGTCGTTGGATGGCTAAAGAGGCATTTGCCGTATCTTCACACTATGATTCGGCTATCTTCAACTATTTTGATGCTGAAGAGGGTTCTGCTTTCCGTTGCTCTGCCAATAGCCAGAAGACGTTGCGTTATGGCGAAAATCCACATCAGAAGGGATATTTCTATGGAAACCTGGATGAGATGTTCGATCAGATTCATGGAAAAGAGATCTCTTATAACAACCTGCTTGACATCAATGCCGCAGTCGATTTGATCGATGAGTTTGACGATGTCACATTTGCTATTCTGAAGCATAATAATGCTTGCGGGCTGGCTTCTCGTCCTACTGTACTCGAAGCATGGAAAGATGCGTTGGCCGGTGATCCGGTATCTGCCTTTGGGGGAGTGCTGATCACGAATGCGGTTATTGATAAAGAGACAGCGGAAGAGATCAATAAAATCTTCTTTGAAGTTGTGATTGCTCCTGATTACGATGTAGATGCACTCGAAATTCTGGGACAGAAAAAGAATCGTATCATTTTGGTTCGTAAAGAGGCTAAATTGCCGAGAAAGCAATTCCGTTCTTTATTGAATGGTGTATTGGTTCAGGACAGAGACTTGAATATTGAAACAACTGCAGACCTGAAAACGGTAACTGATAAAGCTCCGACACCGGAAGAGGTAGAAGATATGCTGTTTGCTAATAAAATAGTAAAAAACAGTAAGTCGAATGCCATTGTTTTGGCCAAAGGAAAACAATTGCTGGCAAGCGGTGTGGGACAGACTTCACGTGTGGATGCACTGAAACAAGCTATCGAAAAAGCTAAGTCGTTTGGTTTCGATTTGCAGGGTGCGGTGATGGCATCGGATGCTTTCTTCCCTTTCCCCGATTGTGTGGAAATTGCGGATAAGGAAGGTGTGACAGCTGTGATCCAGCCGGGCGGTTCGGTGAAAGACCAGTTGACATTTGACTATTGCAACGAACATGGCATGGCAATGGTTACAACGGGTATCCGCCACTTTAAGCACTAATTAAAAACTTGTTGTATGCCGGACAACCCGTTATGGGCACACTGGTATATTGACGCATTAGAAATTTATTCATTATGGGATTATTCTCTTTTACACAAGAAATAGCAATGGACCTCGGTACGGCCAATACTATCATTATTACCGGTGGTAAGATTGTAGTAGATGAGCCTTCGGTGGTGGCCCTTGACCGTCGGACAGACAAGATGATTGCTGTAGGTGAAAAGGCCAAGCTGATGCACGAAAAGACGCACGAGAATATTCGTACCATCCGTCCGTTGCGCGACGGAGTGATTGCCGACTTCTATGCTTGCGAGCAGATGATGCGCGGACTGATCAAACAGGTAAATACTCGTAACCGCCTTTTCTCTCCATCGCTTCGTATGGTGATCGGAGTGCCTTCGGGTAGTACGGAAGTTGAACTTCGTGCTGTCCGTGACTCTGCCGAACATGCCGGCGGACGTGATGTCTATCTGGTATTTGAACCTATGGCTGCGGCTATCGGTATCGGTATTGATGTAGAAGCACCGGAAGGAAACATGATTGTTGATATAGGTGGTGGTTCTACCGAGATTGCTGTAATTTCATTGGGAGGTATTGTTTCGAACAACTCTATTCGTATAGCGGGAGATGATCTGACTGCCGATATTCAGGAATACATGAGCCGTCAGCATAACGTGAAAGTCAGTGAGCGTATGGCCGAACGTATTAAGATAAATGTGGGTGCTGCTTTGACCGAACTGGGTGAGGATGCTCCTGAAGATTATATCGTTCACGGACCGAACCGTATCACTGCACTTCCGATGGAAGTTCCGGTATGCTACCAGGAAGTGGCACACTGTCTTGAGAAATCAATCTCGAAGATAGAAACAGCTATTCTGAGTGCGTTAGAGAATACACCTCCTGAACTGTATGCCGATATTGTGCATAATGGAATCTATTTGGCCGGTGGTGGAGCGCTGCTTCGTGGCTTGGACAAACGTCTGACTGATAAGATAAATATTCCTTTCCACATTGCAGAAGACCCGTTGCATGCAGTAGCTAAAGGTACAGGGGTTGCATTGAAGAATGTAGACCGTTTCTCATTCTTGATGAGATAAATAATTGACTACGGTTTACGAGCTATAAGTGAGAGGCAGTTGCGTAAGTTGCTGCACGAACTTGTGGCTCGTAGATCGTAGTTTGTAACTTATATGTCTTTATGCGGAATTTACTGAACTTTCTTTTGAAATATAATCACTGGTTCCTCTTCATTCTGTTGGAGGTGATCAGTTTTGTTTTGTTATTTCGCTTTAACCACTACCAACACAGTGTTTATTTCAGTTCGGCCAATGTAGTTGCCGGCAAAGTATATGAAGTATCCGGTGGAATAACTTCTTATTTCCATCTGAAATCGGTCAATGAGGATTTACTGGATCGCATCATGGAGTTGGAGCAGCAGAACCGCAATCTGGAGAATGCATTAGTAAAACATCTCTCTGACTCAACCGAGCTGAATAGTATCCGAAACTTGTCGGATACAGACTATGAAATCTTCAAAGCCCGGGTTATCAATAACAGTCTCAATCTGGTAGATAACTACATCACTCTGAATCGGGGATCGAAGGATGGCATCCGTCCTGAGATGGGCGTGGTCGATGGTAATGGGGTGGTCGGCATCGTATATGAAACTTCTTCTCACTATTCCCGGGTGATTTCGGTGTTGAACAGCAAATCCAGCATTAGTTGTAAAATTGTGGGTAGTGAGTATTTCGGTTACCTGAAGTGGGAATATGGAGATGCCCGGTATGCTTATTTGAAAGATTTGCCTCGTCATGCCGAATTCAATTTGGGAGATACAGTTGTGACCAGTGGTTATTCCACGGTTTTTCCTGAAGGTATTATGATTGGTACGGTAGATGATATGGCCGATTCGAATGATGGCCTTTCCTATCTGTTGAAGGTAAAACTGGCAACGGATTTTGGTAAGGTGAGTGAGGTGCGTGTGATTGCAAGAACTGGTCAGAGAGAGCAAAAAGAGTTGGAACAAAAGAGTTTGGCGCAATGATTATCAACTATATACATAGAATAGGATGGTTTGTCGGTCTGATATTACTTCAGGTGCTGATCTTGAATAATGTGCACATAGCCGGTGTGGCTACTCCTTTTCTATACGTTTATTTTATATTAAAATTTAACTCCGGTACTTCCCGAAACGAATTGATGGTATGGGGTTTCTGTATGGGGCTTGCCATCGATATCTTTTCTAATACCCCGGGTATGAATGCGGCGGCGACAGTACTACTGGCTTTTCTACGTCCGTTGTTTCTTCGCTTGTTTACGCCTCGAGATACTTTGGATAGTATCGTACCTTCGCTGAAAAGTATGGGAATTGCTTCTTTCCTTAAATATTTGGTGGTAAGTGTCTTTGTTCACCATTTTATGTTACTGACTCTTGAGTTCTTCTCATTTACCAGCATACCGTTGTTGCTGTTAAGGGTGGTGTCGAGCACCATTTTGACTATAACCTGTATTATGGCTGTTGAAGGAGTGAGGAGATAGGTATGGCAAAAGATTATGTTTTAGAGAAACGGAAATATGTGATCGGCGGAGTAGCATTGGCTATTGTCCTGATTTATCTGCTGCGTCTGTTTTCTCTCCAGATAGCTACTGATGACTATAAAAAAAATGCCGACAGTAATGCTTTCCTGAATAAGATTCAGTACCCGTCACGTGGGGCAATGTACGACCGGAATGATAAACTGTTAGTGTTTAATCAGCCTGCGTATGATATAACAATGGTGCCGAAGGAAGTTGAGAACCTCGATACACTCGACTTGTGCCAGACGCTGAATATCACTCGTGCACAGTTTCTGAAGATAATGAGCGATATGAAAGATCGTCGCAGGAATCCCGGTTATTCACGCTATACCAATCAGGTATTCATGTCTCAACTTTCGGCAGAAGAATGTGGCGTATTTCAGGAGAAGCTATTTAAGTTTCGCGGATTCTATATCCAGCGACGTACCATTCGTCAATATAGCTATAACTCCGCTGCCCATGTGCTTGGTGATATTGGTGAAGTATCAATGAAAGACATCGAAAATGATGATTATTACATCCGGGGAGACTATATCGGGAAACAGGGTATTGAAAAATCATATGAATCTTATTTACGGGGCGAAAAGGGCGTTGAGGTATTGTTGAGGGATGCGCACGGACGTATACAAGGACATTATATGGATGGAAAGTATGATAAGCGTCCGATACCCGGAAAGAACCTGAAGCTCGGAATCGATATCGATCTCCAGATGTTGGGAGAACGCTTGTTGAAAAATAAAATCGGGAGTATTGTTGCTATCGAACCGGAGACGGGAGAAATACTTTGCATGGTTTCTTCACCCGATTTTGATCCGAGACTGATGATTGGCCGTCAGCGCGGAAAGAACCACTTGATGCTCCAGAGAGATCCGATGAAACCTTTGTTAAACCGTTCGATTATGGGAGTATATCCTCCGGGATCGACGTTTAAAACGGCACAAGCGCTGACTTTCTTACAAGAAGGGATTATTCAGACCAATACGCCGGCTTTCCCTTGTGCTCATGGGTTCAATTACGGGAGTTTGCATGTGGGATGTCATGCCCATGGTTCGCCGTTGCCGCTAATACCGGCCATTGCGACTTCATGTAACTCTTATTTTTGTTGGGGCTTGTTCCGGATGTTTGGCGATCGCAAGTATGGCTCTTCACAAAATGCCATTACTGTATGGAAAGACCACATGGTGTCTCAGGGTTTTGGCTATAAACTCGGGGTGGATTTACCGGGTGAAAAGCGGGGATTGATTCCTAATGCTCAGTTTTATGACAAGGCCTATCGTGGACGTTGGAATGGGTTGACGGTGATCAGTATCGCAATTGGCCAGGGAGAGATTCTGGCAACTCCTTTGCAGATAGCCAATTTGGGTGCGACAATAGCCAATCGGGGACATTTTATTACTCCACATATTGTGAAGGAAATTCAAGATGAACAGCTCGACAGCCTCTATCGGGTTCCCAGAAAAACCTCTATCGACCGGAAGCACTATGAAGATGTGGTTACAGGCATGCGTGCTGCGGTCACAGGAGGTACTTGCCGGGTAGCAGGAGCCATTTTACCGGACGTTGAAGTATGTGGCAAAACCGGTACGGCGCAGAACCGAGGACATGACCACTCCGTTTTTATGGGATTTGCTCCCATGAATAACCCAAAGATAGCCATCGCCGTATATGTTGAGAATGGTGGTTTTGGCGCAGTCTACGGAGTACCGATCGGAGCATTGATGATGGAACAATATTTAAAAGGGAAACTCTCTCCGGAGAATGAGATACGTGCAGAAGAATATAGTAATAGAGTGATTATGTATGGAAACGAGGAGCGTTAGTTTATGGAAAACATTGGATTGGGTAACGATCGTCATTTACCTGCTCCTTATAATCGGTGGATGGTTTAGTGTGTGCGGTGCCAGTTATGATTATGGTGATCGTGACTTTCTGGACTTTTCAACACGTGCCGGTAGGCAGTTTGTGTGGATTATCTGTTCCTTTGGGCTTGGTTTTATACTCCTGATGCTTGAAGAACGAATGTACGATATGTTTGCATACCTGATATATATAGGTATGATTCTTCTGTTGATCGTAACCATTTTTATTGCACCCGATACGAAAGGTTCCCGTTCGTGGTTAATATTAGGTCCGGTCAGTCTGCAGCCGGCGGAGTTTGCAAAATTTGCCACAGCTTTGGCTCTGGCAAAGTTTATGAATGCCTATTCATTTAATATCAAGAAGTGGAAGTGCTTTTTACCCTTGGTAGCTTTTATTTTACTTCCGATGTTGCTGATTATTTTGCAGAAAGAAACCGGTTCGGCATTGGTCTATCTTGCCTTCTTCTTGGTGCTATATCGCGAGGGTATGCCTGGAGTAGTTTTGTTTTCGGGAGTATGTGCTGTAGTCTATTTTGTGGTCGGTATTCGTTTCGATCAGGTATTTATAGCCGATACGCCTACGCCTATCGGAGAGTTTGCCGTGTTATTGATGATACTTTTATTTGCCGGTTCCATGGTTTGGGTGTATAGGAAAAAGTGGGAACCTGTACGGAATATGATAGGCGGTAGTTTGCTTGTGCTGCTGATCGCTTATCTCGTTTCTGAGTATCTCTCTCCATTCAATTTGGTTTGGGTGGAGTGGGGGCTTTGTGTGGTGACCATAGGTTATCTACTTTACTTATCTTTGAGCGAACGGCAACGTGCCTATCTTTTGATCGGATTGTTTGCTTTGGGTTCTATCGGTTTTCTTTATTCAAGTGATTATGTGTTCGACAACATTCTTGAACCTCATCAGCAGATTCGTATAAAAGTGGTGTTGGGGATGGAAGAGGACTTGGCCGGAGCCGGTTACAACGTTAACCAGTCGAAGATTGCGATTGGTTCCGGAGGGTTGACGGGTAAAGGTTTTCTGAATGGTACACAAACCAAGTTGAAATATGTGCCCGAACAAGATACCGATTTCATTTTCTGTACTGTGGGTGAAGAACAGGGGTTTGTTGGTTCGGCAGCCGTTCTTTTGCTTTTCTTGGCATTGATACTCCGTCTTATAGCGACGTCGGAGCGGCAGACTTCTACTTTCGGGCGGGTTTATGGCTATTCGGTTGTGAGCATTTTCCTGTTCCATTTGTTTATTAACATCGGAATGGTACTTGGTCTGACTCCTGTAATCGGTATTCCGTTGCCTTTCTTTAGTTATGGCGGGTCATCTTTATGGGGATTTACGATTCTGCTTTTTATCTTTCTGCGTATCGATGCGGGGCGTAGCAGACGGCTATAAATGTTCTATTTTCAATCCCACATCACTGATCCCGGTTAGTTGTTCATTCTTCATTTCGTGTACTATCTTGAAAGTATAGTTGCCGGGATGTTTAACAAAGCAGTCCTTCAAAGGGAGTGCCGATTGGTAGAGACTTCCCCAGCCGGTTCCTGTCCATTTACCTTCCCGGTCAGTCAGTATAAACTTCAGGGTATCTGTCTTCCATACAGTTGAATCTTCCAGATTATAATGGATGAGGATATTCAGGTTCTGATAAGGGTAGTTACTGCTGTTGCGTACACCAACGGACAGTCGCAGGTTGGCTAGGGAATCTTTTAGAAGCACGTTGAAAAAGAGTGTATCACTCTTCTTCCATCCATCCGGGGGAGTGGATTGGTAAGAGTGATACACAGTATTTTCGTCACATGCAGTCAGAACCCATGTGGTAAGGAGCATGCAAATGCTATTCTTGAGCAGGCTTTTCATTTTCCTGAGCTTTCTCGATACGTTTAGGTTGTTCATTGTTGCGTGGTCCGCGTGGTTCGCGAGGAGGGCGCTGTTCACGGGGTTCGTTTTTACGCGTTTCCCGGTTCTCGTTGCTACGCGGTTCACGAGACTCATTATTTTTACGTGGTTGGTTGTTGTTGCGATTATTGTTTTTCGGACGTTCACCACGTGTACGCTGTTGGTTTTGTACAGGCTGAGAACCGTTGTTCTCCTGTGCATTAATCGGAGTGGGCTGTGAACTCTGTGTTTCGCCATTGGTAGCTTGTTGCGGGCGGTTATTATTCTTCTTTTTCTTTTTCCGGTTTCCGTTTCCGCCTTCGTCCTTTCCATTTCCGTCTTTGGCGTTACGGCGGCGGTCACGGTCGAAACGCGTCAAGCTTTCCTGCTCCAGCAAATCAACAGGCTTTTTAGGTTCCGGTTTGCGTTCGGCTTCCAACAGACTGTCCGGTTTAATACCTCTTTTGTTCAGCCCTATCACTTCGAATGCACGTTTTCCGCTAATGGTCACTAAGTTTGCTGCAAAGTTTTTGTCGGTTGAATACGAAATCTGATTACTGAGGATATCTGCTTTGAAGAAGTAATAGGTTCCGTCTTTGGTTTCCAGTTCGATTTCTCTTGAGGGCAGACGTTTTTGTGCTTCTACATAGCAGTCCACTTCATAGTTCAGGCAACATTTTAACTTGGCGCACTGTCCGGCCAACTTTTGAGGATTCAGTGAAATGTCCTGATACCTTGCCGCACTGGTTGATACGGATACAAAACTGGTCATCCAGGTGGCACAGCATAACTCACGTCCGCAAGGGCCGATACCTCCGATGCGTCCGGCTTCCTGCCGTGCACCGATTTGCTTCATTTCGATACGTACTCTAAAAGCTTCGGCCAGTACTTTAATCAATTGGCGGAAGTCTACGCGTTCGTCGGCGATATAATAAAAGATAGCTTTATTGCCGTCTCCTTGATATTCTACATCACCAATTTTCATATCCAGATTCAGACTGGCTGCTATCTGCCGTGCACGAATCATTGTGGTATGTTCTTTGGCTTTTGCTTCTTCATATTTCTCCATATCTACAGCTTTTGCTTTGCGGTAGATACGCTTGATTTCGGCATCCTGTTTAAAGTTTGCCTTTTTCATCTGGAGGGGGACTAATCGTCCTGTCAGGGTGACAGTACCAATATCGTGTCCCGGAGTAGCTTCTACAGCTACGATATCGCCTTTCTCCAATTTGATTTTGTTACTGTTACGGTAGTAGCCTTTACGGGTGTTCTTAAATTGAACTTCTACCATATCACTCTCCTCTGCATTGCCTGGTATGTCGGCCAGCCAATCATAGGTATTTAGTTTTTTATCTTGTCGGGAACAGCTTTTACAACAAAGACCTCCGCTCCCATTATGCAGTTTAAATTCCATATACTTTATTTTAGAGTTATTGCTTTAACAGTACGATCATCTTCAGCGAGAAGTCGAAAAATACCATTTTAGCATTTACGTTCTGTTCAATATGTTTTTGAGCTTCACTCAGTTCATCCATGATGCCCATTACATTTCGTTCGTTGACAAAAGGGGCAAACCGTGTAGCGAAGTTCTGTTCTTCTAATGTCATATAAGTCAACTCTTTCCGGTGTAGGTTGTAGATAAAATTCTCCCGGATCATTCGTTGGCAGTATTCCAGAAAATTTTTCTGGCGTTCGCGTCCCATGCCTGCCACTTGTTCACTCCATAATTTCATTTCCCGGATTTTCCGTTGGTAAGAGAGTCGCATCAAACTGACAAACAGTTCGAAAAACAACTGATTCTCTTCATTCAGGTGAATCGTCTCGAGGGCTTTGATAAAGTTTCCGTTGGCCAGGTGGGCGATCGAAATACTGGTTGCCTGCTGGACCCCGTATTTGCTTTGTAAAGCCTCGGCCATACACTCTTCCTCAATTTTACGTAGATTGAAGCGTTGTGTGCGGCTCAATATCGTTTGGAGAATTAAATCGGGAGCCTCCGAAACCAAAAGGAAGATTGTCTTTTCGGGTGGTTCTTCCAGCAGTTTCAATAACTTGTTGGCACAAGCCTGTTGCATCTTTTCCGGCAGCCAGAGGAGTGTAATCTTAAATCCGCCCTCGCTGGATTTAAGGCTGAGCTTTTTCATGATCTCATCACTCTCTTTGGTGTAGATTACGGCCTGTGCATTTTCTGCATTTATTTCGTTCAGCCAATGATTGATGGTAAAATAGGGATTGTTTAACACCAATTTTCTCCATTCTACAATGTAGTCATCGCTTCTCCCGTTTTTTACTACCGGAAAGACGAAATGAACATCCGGGTGAACCAGCTTATTGAATTTCACACATGACGGACAGACTCCGCAAGCATCAGTGTCACTACGATTGGTGCAACTCAGATAGCGTGCATAGGCCAGTGCCAGCGGAAACTTGCCTACCCCTTCGGGCCCACAAAAAAGCTGGGCATGGGGGATACGTCCTTCGCTGACTTCTTGTATCAGTCGATACTTGGCCTCTTCTTGTCCGATGACGTCTCTGAAAAACATGGCTTAATAAATTGCTTTGGCTACTTCTTTGATACTGTCCACTGCTCCGATGGAGTAGAAATGGATACTGGGCACACCGGCTGCCATCAACTCTTTGCATTGGCTGATGCACCATTCGATGCCTACCTGACGGGCTTCCTCATCGGTTTGGCACTTCAGTGCTTCCTTGGTCAACTCTTCCGGAAGGTCTACCTTGAAGGTTTTAGGCACCATATTCAGTTGTGATATCTTTTTAAAGGGCTTAATACCCGGGATGATAGGGATGTCGATACCTGCCTGATGTACCTTTTCTACGAATTCAAAGTACTTTTTGTTATCGTAAAACAGTTGGGTAACGGCATATTCTGCACCGGCTTCCACTTTCTTCTTCAACCAATAGATATCCATATCGATATTAGGAGCTTCTTCATGCTTTTCCGGATAGCAAGCCACACCGTATGAGAAAGGAGTATTAGTCACTTTCATCTCCGATCCGTCTACAAAAATACCTTTGTTGAAGTTATTGATTTGTTGCTGCAGATCCAAAGCATGATGATGTCCGTCTCCCTCAGGAGTAAACACGGTTTCATGTTTGGCTTTATCGCCACGAAGCACTAATAGATCTGTAATACCCAGGAACTGAAGGTCGAGCAGTACATATTCTGTCTCTTCCTGTGTAAACCCGCTACACAGAATGTGGGGTACTACTGTGATGTTGTATTTATTCTGGATGGCAGCAGCTACAGCTACGGTTCCCGGACGTCTTCTCAGGCGGTTGCGCTGAAAAAGTCCGTTGCCTAAATCCCGATATACATACTCACTGCGATGAGTGGTGATGTTGATATACTTTGGGTCGAACTCACGTAAGGTATCTATGGTTTGGTACAACTTCTCGATGCCCGTACCCTTTAAAGGAGGGAGTATTTCGAAAGAGAAAGCTGTTTTTTCGTTGCTATGTATTAAATCAATTACTCTCATTATTTTTTTATTCGTCTTTGCTATCCTTGCAGAAGGATGCATATTGGGACAAAAATAATCAAAATCTTTGGAATAACCGATAAAAGAGGTTGAAATGTCACTGAAATGACTATCATTAAAGTGTTTACAGTGTCAAATGACGCCAACCGCAAAAAACAGGAAACGCAAAGGAAAGCAGTTCTATGAAGCAGAACGGTTTTCAAATCGTTACCCGAAACGGGATGCAATTTTAACGCTCCCTGCAATGATTGCGCCGTTCTGCGCCGATTTGCTTATCAAGGTCTAACTCGTTGAGTAATAACTTTGCAAACAAAAAAAACGAGTATGGCAAGAAGCACATTCAAAGTGCTGTTCTACGTGAACGGCAGCAAGGAGAAAAACGGTGTTGTCCCGATCATGGGACGAGTGACAATCAACGGGTCTGTGGCGCAGTTCAGTTGCAAGCAAAGTGTCCCGAAAACACTTTGGGACATCAAGGGCAACCGAGCCAAAGGCAAGAATAAGGAGGCACGGGACATCAATTTGGCTTTGGACAACATCAAGGCGCAAATCATTAAGCACTACCAGCGCATATCAGACCGTGAAGCATTCGTGACTGCGGAAATGGTGCGCAATGCCTATCAGGGCATCGGCAGCGAGTACGAGACACTACTCAAAGCTTTCGACCGTGAGAATGAAGTATTCAAGAAGCGTGTCGGCAAGGATAGGGTAATGGCAACTTACCACTCACGAGTGAGGGCAAGAAACCATGTGGCAGTGTTCATCAAGTCTTTCTATAAACGGACGGATATGTCCATGCTGGAGATTACGCCCGACTTTATCAAGGAGTTCGCAGTGTACCTTTCTACCGACAGAGGTTTGCAGAACGGTAGTATTTGGAGTAATTGTATGTGGCTGAAAGGGGGTGTCATGCGTGCGCACTTTAACGGGCTGATACCGAGAAACCCGTTTGCCCAATTCCACATCAGCCCGAATGTAAAGGAGCGTGAATACCTGACGGAAGACGAGCTGAAAGCGTTGATGACGCACGAGTTTGAGGATGCCAAACTGTCCTATATCCGTGATATTTTCGTCTTCGCCAGTTTCACCGCTCTCTCATTCGTGGACATCAAGGAACTGACCAATGACAATATCGTGGAAGTGAACGGAGAGAAGTGGGTATTATCGAAACGGCATAAGACAAAAGTGCCGTTCCAAGTGAAACTGCTGGATATACCCTTGCAGATAATAGAGCGTTACCGCCCCTGTCAGGAGGATAACCTCGTATTCCCCAATCTCAACTACTGGTCTATCTGCAAACCTTTGAAAAAGGTGATGAAAGAGTGCGGGATAACAAAGGACATCTCGTTTCATTGCTCAAGACATGGATTTGCCACCCTCGCCTTGAGTAAGGGTATGCCGATTGAAAGCGTGAGCCGTGTTTTGGGTCACACGACCATAGTCACGACCCAAATCTACGCCAAAATCACAACGCAGAAGTTGGATAGCGACCTTACCATGTTCGGCAACAGGCTGAACCAATCGTTTAACAATGTATCAATGGCAGGACAATGAAAAGGGATGTAATCGATATCACAGAACACGGCACTGTGGTTATACCTGACAGAAATATATAGATGAGTGAAGCGGAACTTGTCAGCCTGTTCGGGGTTATTGCCCCAACCGTCCGTGCCGCAATCAAAGCAGTCTATAAAAGCGGAATACTGAATGAGCATCAAGCGCAGCGGTATATCTGCCTGTCGGATAAAATCGGCATAGATGTTTACAGCCTTGAAATGATTGTCGCCCTCGCTTTCCGCATCCGTTCATACAGAGCGGAACGGGTACGCAACGCCATCCTTGAAAGACTGTACTTGCGAAAAGAGAAAGCGAGCATCATCTTTTCGCTGGGAAAGGAAGGAATGACTGCATCAAAGTTTCAGGCATAAATATATGTCACGTCGTTAAATCTATGGATGCCAACCTGTTGCCAATAAGCCGTATTCCCGACATAACGTATTGCTGATAAAACGTATTAATGGTAAGTTGAACAAACGTCATGTCGTATTACCACTAATACGTACTAATACCGAAACCCGAAGAAGCACCACTCTATGATGGTTGTTTCTTCGGGATTTTTATGGTTATGCTTCCCGATATGCTGCAAGTTTTTCATTCCGTGTGTTTTTTGCGCCATTCTGCCGTGATTTGCGTATCAAGGTTTTAAGCGGCTCGCTCTAACTTTGCATACGATTAGTTATCAACCGTTTAAGCGTATGAACAATGAGTAAATTAGACATCGGTAAGGAGGAGTTTATCCGAGTGGGTACAACCCTCTACAAGTTAGTAAACCAGCCCCGACTGAACGGCGGCTATGTGAAGAAACGCATCATGTGGAATAACGAGACCCTGCGGCAGGACTATGGCAAGCACTATCTCGCCACAGTACCGAAGTATGACGGCTTCTGTACGGTTCCCAACCATGTAAATTATCGTCCGATAGTGGACAAGTTCCTGAACCTCTATGAACCAATAGACCACAAGCCGATGGAGGGCGTCTTCCCCTCTATCCAATCTTTGGTGCGTCACATCTTCGGGGAGTAATACGAGTTGGGCATGGACTACCTGCAACTGCTCTATCTGCACCCCATTCAAAAGTTGCCTATCCTGCTGTTGGTATCGGAAGAACGCAACACAGGCAAAAGCACGTTTCTGAACTTTCTGAAAGCCTTGTTTCAGAACAACGTGACATTCAACACCAACGAGGACTTCCGCAGCCAGTTCAATTCAGATTGGGCTGGCAAGCTGCTTATAGTGGTGGATGAAGTGCTACTGAGCCGCAGAGAGGACAGTGAGCGGTTGAAGAACCTGAGTACCACACTTTCCTACAAGGTGGAAGCCAAAGGCAAAGACCGTGACGAGATAGCGTTCTTCGCCAAGTTCGTGCTATGTTCCAACAACGAGTATCTGCCCGTCATCATTGACGCGGGGGAAACACTCTATTGGGTGCGCAAGATAGACCGCTTGCAGTCGGACGATACCGACTTTCTGCAAAAGCTGAAAACGGAGATACCTGCATTCCTCTATCACTTGCAGCACAGACAGCTATCCACCGAAAAAGAAAGCCGTATGTGGCTTGCCCCGTCATTGCTGCACACCGAAGCCTTGCAGAAGATAATCCGCAGCAACCGTAACCGATTGGAGATAGAGATGTGCGAACTTGTGCTTGACATTATGGCAAGTACGGGTATTGACACTTTCTCTTTTTGCTGCAACGACATTCTCACGTTGCTGGCAAACTCGTATGTCAAAGTGGAGAAGCACCAAGTAAGAAAGGTATTGCAGGAGTGTTGGAAGCTCACGCCCGCACCGAACGGGCTGATATACACCACCTACCAACTGAACTACAATCGAGAGTGCAGGTATGAACCGATAAGGAGAGTGGGACGCTTCTATACCGTCACGAGGCAGCAACTTGAAACGCTGTAAATCCATTGTCTTTTTGTTGAATTGTTGAATAAGGATATAACTATACTGATAATAAGCAATATATACTCTCAACAAAATCTCAACGGACCAAAAGAGAAGTTGAGCATAAAGCCCCGACCGATTGTCGGTTTCTCTTTTGGCGAGTGGTTTGTTGAGCGGATGTTGAGAATCTATTTATATGGATATAAGTATATTACATATACCATTCAACGAATCAACGATTTTTATTCACCATTAAAACCATAGGAAGATTATGACTACACAGGAAGCAAAGAAGATACGCATCGCAGACTATCTGCAAAGTTTGGGCTATAGCCTCGTCAAGCAGCAGGGCAAAAGCCTTTGGTACAAGTCCCCGTTCAGGGAGGAAACGGAAGCATCGTTCAAGGTAAACACCGAGCTCAATCAATGGTACGACTTCGGGACAGGCAAAGGAGGTAATCTCATCGCATTGGCGCAGGAACTCTACCGCTCCGACAATGTACCGTACCTGTTGGAACGGATTGAACGGCAGACACCGCATATCCGACCTGTCGATTATTCTTTCAGAGAACGACAGACCGACAAACCGAGTTTCCAACGCTTGGAGGTAAAGGAACTCACGCACCCTGTATTGCTCCGCTACTTGCAGGAACGTGGCATAAATACCGCATTGGCAAAAGCGGAATGCAAGGAGCTGCACTTCATCCGCAACGGCAAATTCTATTTCGCCATCGGGTTTCCGAACATGGCAGGAGGATACGAGGTGCGCAATCCGTTCTTCAAGGGCTGCATCGCTCCGAAAGACATCACCCATATCAGACAACAGGAAGAGCCGAGAAACGTGTGCTATCTGTTCGAGGGCTTTATGGATTACCTCTCATTCCTTACCATTAGAGTGAAGAACAATCCGCAATATCCACGATTGACAACGCAGGACTATATCATACTGAACTCCGTAACCAATCTCGCAAAGGTTGAGAGTCTATTAGCGACTTATGCACGGATAGGTAGTTCCCTTGACAACGACACGGCAGGACGGAACGCCTGTGAGACCTTGAAAGCGAAATTCGGAGAACGTGTGCTTGACAAGTCGCTGTACTATCGTGAATATAAGGATTTGAATGACTACCTGTGCGGTAAACCCTTGTTCCAATCGGCAGAGCCGATAAAGCAGGAGAGGCAAGTCCAATCCGCAAGGCGGATGATGCAGCCACCGAAAAAGCGAGGGCTGAAAATGTAGGAATGGACATGTTTGCAGCCGCACGGATATTTGCCAACGGAAAATGCCGTAAATTTTTAGGGAATTTTCCAAGCCGCATTGCAGGCAACGCTGAAAATCCCCCAATAAGCCAAAAAGGTTGCACCTCTCTGGACACTCCCCAGCCAACGGCAAAAGCCGTACAAGAGTAAAAACACAACCATTGTTTCACAAGCTAAAAAAGGAAGGATTATATATGGGCTACGCAGTATTGCACATGGAGAAGACGAGCGGAACGGATGCCGCCATGTCAGCGCACATAGAGCGCACCATCAAACCGAAGAATGCCGATGAGAGCAGGATGCACCTCAATCGGGAACTGATAACATTTCCTGACGGCGTGGAGAACAGGACACAAGCCATACAGCACCGATTGGACACCGCAGGACTGACACGCAAAATCGGCAACAACCAAGTGATGGCAATCCGTGTCCTGCTTACGGGAACACACGAAGATATGGAACGCACCACCAACGAGGGCAGACTTGATGAGTGGTGCAGCGACAATCTGAAATACCTTGCCGATACATTCGGCAAGGAGAACATCGTGTCGGCAGTCCTGCACATGGACGAGCAGACACCGCACATACACGCCACTCTTGTTCCGATAGTCAAGGGAGAGCGCAAGCGCAAGAAGAAGGAGGAACAGGTAAAGAAGCGATACCGCAAGAAACCGACCGACACAGCCCGACTGTGTGCCGATGAGATTATGACACGTGTCAAACTCAAATCCTATCAGGACACCTATGCACAAGCCATGAGCGGTTACGGGTTGCAGCGTGGCATAGACGGTTCGGAAGCGAAGCACATCTCCACTCGGCAGTATTACCGTGACTTGGTGCAACAGACGGAGCAGTTACGAACAGACATAGGACAACTTCAAGATAGTAAAGAAACAGTACAGGAAGAACTCAGACGAGCCAAGAAGGATGTACAAACCGAGAAGCTGAAAGGTGCAGCCACGACCGCAGCCACCAACATAGCTGAAAGTGTCGGTTCTCTTTTCGGAAGTAACAAGGCCAAGACGTTGGAAAGAGAAAATACCGCCCTGCAAAACCGCATTAGTGAACTTGAAAAAGAGTCCAAACAGAGGGAACTGCAACAAACCAAACAGATGCAGGAAATGAAAAGCGCATACGAGCAACAGAACCGCAAGTTGTCCGAGTTTGTGGATTTTGTCAAACATTACTTCCCATATGTGGAGAAACTGATGCCGACAATCAAGTCCCTGCGTGAAACTCTGCACTTTGGCGATGCCATCATTAGAAAACTTTGCACGTTCAAGGATGTTTCCATTAGAGGTGAACTATATTCCCGTGAGTTCAACCAGCATTTCAAGGCTGATAAAACGATATGTTCACTAAAAGAGGACAAGGAGGGAAAATTTGAACTCAACATAGACGGTGTTCCGCACATCACTTGGTTCAGACGAAAGAAAGACGAATTTATGGAAGTATTAGGAATGACAACAAGAAGCAAAAATAGAGGTGTTAAGTTGTAAATCACAATAAAGTCCGTGATGATTGTATACTATATCACGGATTTTTGTACTTTTGTCGCATAATATAAAAATTATGAAAGCAATAAAGAGATTAATACCTATGTTATCTTATTCTTTAACATAAGTGTATTTGTATCTGCTTATATTTGCATTTGTATACGGATTCTATTCTGAAGCTCTTGATAATATAGTTTCCGTTGAATATACTATAAATTTTATAAATAATAACACATATAATAATTTATAATAGTTGATGAAAGCGTATGATATCTAATTTATCGGTGATTAAACAAGTATTACATCGCAATAAATCAAACTTGGCATTTATTGTAGGTAATGGCATCAATAGATTTGCTTATGCTCAAAATCGAGATGTATCATGGAATGCACTCTTATTAGATGTATGGCAACAGATTTCAAATAGAACTTTAAGTAATATTTCAAATGGAATTTCTTTGACGGAATTTTATGATATTATGGAATTTGAAGCTGGATCTATTGATGAAGTAAGGTTAAAAGTTGTTGATTTATTGGATAAATGGGAACCTGTGGAATATCACAAATGGTTACAAAATAAAGTGACAGAATGGAATGTTCCTCTCTTGACGACTAATTTTGACAGAAATTTAGAGGATGGATTACGTTTCAATAAATTAGAAAATACCAATATCGGTTTTACCGACTTTTATCCTTGGAATGTTTATTTTGGTAATACTGTTCTATCATATCCAACGGAAGGCTTTGCTGTATGGCATATTAATGGAATGGTTGGTTATCGTAGAAGTATAAGGCTTAGCCTATCAGAATATATGGGATTATCTGCACGAGTTCGTTCTTTCCTCCACAAGGAAGAAAGTATAGATGATTTCAATTTCAAAAATCAGAATAATTGGAAAGGATATAACACTTGGCTACATATCATTTTTAATAGTTCTCTATGTATCTTTGGGTTAGCTTTGGATGAGAATGAAACATTTTTAAGATGGTTGCTAATTGAAAGAGCTAAATATTTTCGTCGTTTTCCGGAACGCAGAAAAAAGGGTTGGTATGTATGTAAATCAGATGAAATTTCAGAGGGGAAAAGATTTTATTTAGATTATCTCGGTTTTGAAATGGTTACACTTGAAAATTATGAAGAAATTTATAAAGGATTATTAGATATTTAACACTACTAATTAGGGCCATTCAGTAAATGCCATACAAAAAGCCAACTAATTCATACTTAAAGTATTGTGAATTAGTTGGCTTTTTGTATCTTTAGGTAGGGACATTTGCTGAATATCCCTAATTATCAGTGTTTCATCTTGAATATTTTTGTTCATCTATAAATTCTTTAATTTCCCCTAAACCGCCTATTTCTTTTGGTAATATGAACATATTCATAGGATTTACATATCTCTTAAAATACTTTATGATTTCATTTATATCCAAATCCGCAATATTTTTACGGCTATTCATACCGACAGGTTCAATGTGACATAATTTCCATTTTGCATCATCAGCAGACAATGCATCTTTACCTAAAGTTTTGGTGTATTTTGCTTTTTTCTTATCTTCTTTCGTTAAAGCATAAACCATTGGTATTTCATTGTTATTCAATTTGTTTTTCAGTTCCAATAGGTTATAAGTTTTCCCATCTAAAACATTGCGGTACACCCATAAGGCAAATGTATTATCGGAATTTATAACTTTTCTCCCTGACGGATGAGTAAATTCTTGTCCTCTGCTGCTACCTTTTCTTATAATAAGAGGCATACTCTTATCTTTAGCCCATTCCGAAATCAAAGTATCCCATGAATTTAAAATATCAATAGAAACACTTAACTGATTTTCTGATGATTTCCACAATCTACCAAGCTCCTTAATTTTATTTCTAATATCAGTTCCTACAAAATCCATAAATACAGTCCTTTGTACTCTCATTTTTATACCAATATTTTTTCGCTGGGGAGTAATTCCAAGCAAAAGATTACTTGATAAGCCGATTCTTTTTTAGTTCAATCAAATCAAATGCTCTGAGTACATGAATCATAAGATTCATTTCAATCTGTTCTCTATACTTTTCGGCTTCATTATTACTAAGTATTGAACTGTTATTAGGGCAATAGCCATCACATTCATATTTATCCAATTCAAGTTTATAGCTCACAACTTTTGTGGTATCTCCTGATATGATAAATTCTACACCAAGCGCATCGCTTATTAAGTTGGAAATGTAGTTATCAATACATCTAAAACAGATGCAGACATCAGTCCAATATACACCTCCACCTCTTCTGTATAAGGATTGTTTAATTGCCTCAATCTTAAAAGATTTGAGGTATTTATACAGACTTTCAAGACTATAAATATCTTCGGCATTAAAAAGGAAACCTCTACCTTGACCATTGGCTTCTCCCCATTCCCAAGCATTACATTGCCACTCTAACCAATCAAAATTCAATTGTGAGATAAGGCAACCATCTCTCAATGCTAAATTAATAAGCGGCAATATTGTATATAACAAGAAGCTAATATCCGTACCATGTAAATCATAGGTTTGACATTTTTCATTCACATCATATAGATATAGGGTCATAATATATTCATATGTCTTAGGTTCGGGCAAACCATGGTAAAGAGGTTTTCCGCGTTTGCATATCACTTTCAATCCTACAAGTTCTATATTGCCAAAATGCAAACCTTCATCATCGTGTAATTGACGTCCTATGACATTTAGCGAAGCATAGCCTTCTTCTCCGAATTCTAATGATGGTATCTCTATTGTATAATCACCATTTTCATCTGGAGTATTATATCTTTCCCTCCGATGGTTACTTGGAGAATAAAACTTATTAGGTTTTAATATTATTATCATAATAATCGGTTCGTTTTAAATATGGGATTCGCTTACAAAGGTACATATTTTATCCGTCCGTTAACGTGTTTTTAGAGAAAACGCATTACCTTTGTGGCATAGATGAGAAGCCAAGAAAGCATATCAGAGCAGAATGCAGCAACAAGAACGGTTGGCAACTCATTACCTCAAAATCGGGTAATCTTCCCAAAGTCCTTATTATAAAGAGATAAGGATTATATTCCAAAATTACGAAAAAAAGATGAAACGAAATCGTTGTAGAACCTGAAAAGATTGCCTTTGTTCCCAGTTATGATTCTTTTTCTGTTGTTAACCTGAACTTTTAATGAATAGGAGGCAAAACTTTTATAGAAAGATATTTATTGTAACTTGTTTGGAGATATTTAGCTGGTTTGTATAATGCTTACATACAAGCGGTGGTTATTTCAGCTTGAGTTGTAATGGACGGAATGGAGAAATAAGTTTCTACTTCAAGATGATTCAAACATCATTATTTGTATCGGGCTAAACATTATTTCAGTGGAGGGAACTTCTGTATGTTATTAATGCTATGATGGGGATGATTGATGCAAAACGGTTAGGCATATGGACAAGGAGTGGGTGAGTGTGGTTTATAGAGGTAGGCTAAGGTTGATTCATGTAGTTTCTTCATGTGGGACTATCCATCTGATTGTGTAAATAGAAAACTACGGGATTTTTCTCGTAGTTTTTTTATTTATGTATTAACTTTGTAAAAATCAGATTTTATGGACATTCCTAAAGAATTTTTAAGTAAAGAGTTTCTGTCCCAGTTTAAGACAGGCGAAGATGTGACTGCTTTCATGAAAGAGCTTCATACTCGTGTTTATGAACAAATGCTGGAAGCAGAGATGGATAACCATTTAGGTTATGAGAAACACTCCAATCAAGGAGATCATAGTGGCAACTCCCGCAATGGTAGTTATAGGAAGCAGATTCAAACCGAGATGGGTGAATCTGTTATTCAGGTTCCTCGTGATGGGGAAGGTGAATTTGAGCCTATTGTTGTTCCCAAGCATCAATCCCGCGGCTTATCTATCGAGCGTCTTGTCATCTCTCTTTATGCCAAAGGTATGAGCGTCACTGATATTGAGTCGGAAATGCAGGAAATATACGGTATTAACCTCTCTACCTCCGCTATCTCCATTATCACCAATAAAGTTAGCCAGGCTGCAACAGAGTGGCAAAATCGTCCTTTGGACAGTTTATATATGATTGTCTGGATGGATGGTATCGTATTCAAAGTCAGAGAAAACGGCAAAGTGATCAACAAGACTGTTTACCTATGTGTAGGTCTGAATAAGGAAGGCTTGAAAGAAGTATTGGGTATGTGGATTGGCAAAAATGAGAGTGCCGCTTTCTGGATGGGCGTTTTAACGGATCTCAAAGCCCGTGGTGTAGAAGACATTCTGATTACAGTTACTGATAACCTGAATGGATTTACGGAAACCATCAAGAGTGTATTTCCTGCCTCTACTACTCAAATATGTGTGGTACACCAAATTAGAAACTCCTGTCGCTATGTCGTCTGGAAAGAAAAAAAGGAATTCACTGCCGATTTAAAGAACATCTATAATGCACCTACTAAAGAAGCAGCTGAGATGGAGTTGGATAACTTTGAGCAAAAATGGGGTGCTAAATACCCATATGCGATACGCTCATGGAGAAATAATTAGGAAGAACTGACCGTGTTCTTTGATTTCCCCGTCGAGATTAGAAAGATTATCTATACCACTAATCTTATTGAAAATCTGAATGGGAAAATTAGAAAGTACACCAAAAATAAGCTATCATTTCCAAATGATGATGCACTGAAAAAAACTGTCTATCTGGCCATTAACGAAATCGAAAAGAAATGGTACCAACCTATTTGGAATTGGGCATTGATATTTAACCAATTTATTACTATATTTGAAAACAGGATTCAAGTATAAAACCCGAATCCTGAAGTTTTCTATTTACACAAAATTGTGGACAGTGCCCAATGTCCTTTGGTCTTTAGCAGTAAACTCCTCTTGCTTTCACTCCCAACCTTGCTTTTAAAAATCCCCTGCCCCCATGCTTGTCCTAATCGCAACTATCCCTTTCGGTCCGGCACTTATCCTTTTTCCCAGAAAATACCCCCTTTTTTCTCTATTTTCTTCATTCTCAATCCTTTTTCCCCTCTTGTTTCCTCTCTTCCTATTACTTGATTTAACACACTATTAAATCAAGTCTTTTGTTTTTAAATAACAAGTCTTTTAGAAGCAAAAGCTTTGTTCTTTTCATCCCTGAAATAAAAGTCTTTCTCACCGCATTAACAATGTTAACGCAGGATCCCGTTCCATTCTTGTTTGATTTGCGTTTGATTCCTGTCTGATCCCTGCTCAATTTTCATTCAATTCCCGTTCAGCCCTCGTTTGATTTCCCGTCCAACTCCCGTCAATTCCCTACCTGTTTTTCAGTTTATCTCTCTCCCAATCCCAATTCCTTCCGCGATATTCTTCCTCGAAACATCCCTTTTCCTCCCGCAAACACTTCTCCTTCCCCCTTTCTCGGCAAATCCCCTTTTCCCTCTCCCCGATAAATTTCCCCTATATAATATAATAATGTGTATCT
>OLSE01000343.1_pt1 | contig 62030 bp, 64 predicted proteins | sample 1673191 | NCBI WGS metagenome assembly OLSE01 (sample SAMEA3136764, study PRJEB25190) | human gut metagenome | biome: human gut; feature: human-associated habitat; material: faeces | place: Austria | collected 2013
GAAGCTGACTGTCTGTTGTCGCCAAATCATTATATCCGGCAAGGACTTCTCTCTCTGCACAAACGGGGCATACCGTACCTTTCACATGGGCATTGATAACAGATTTCCACTCGTTACCGCATTTACTGCATCTCCACCAGACATTTTTCCTCGACTTTGCATTTACTTCATCAGGCTTCAATGGCAAGTTCTTCTCCGACCACTCCGAAGCAATTTCAGGGTGTGTTGTCTGCAAATCGTTAAACCCTTTCAGAAATATGTACCCACTGCAATACGGGCATTTACTGCCACCAGAACGGGTAGAAATAAGGGTGTTCCACTCTCTGCCGCAATCCTTACATTTCCACCAAGCCTTACGATTGGCAAAGACCGTAACCTGAGTTGGAAGTAATGGATAATTTCTGTCCGACCACTCGGCTGCTATATCCGGCAGAAGTGTTGCAAAGTCATTAAATCCTGCCAACACTTTATTATGGGAGCAATACGGGCAACCAGTTTTATTTATTGTCCTGCTCTTAACAGCAGCTTCCCACTCGTGTCCTTTCTCACATCTCCAAATCACTTTCTTATGAGAACCAATAGAAACCTCTGTCGGTTTTATCTTATTCTTTTTTGACCACTGCTTTGCCAGTAACGGCTCTAATGTCGCCAAATCGTTAATACCTGCAATCACTCTCGCACCGGAACATATCGGGCATTTTTCTCCATTGGAACGAGCCTTAACGCTTGCCTGCCATTCGTGACCGCAAGTACCTTTCCACCATACTTTTTTATTTGAACCGAAAGTAATGTCATCAGGTGTAAGCGGTAAGTTCTTCTCCGACCACTCCGAAACAAGCTCCGGGTGTACTTCTGCTAAACTGTTGTTCATAGCCAAACCTCAACCTCCTTGTGCTTAGAGTATATGAAGTTTTGGCTTTATCTTGTAGTTTGCGAATATCCGTATAAATAGAAAAAGCCCTTTGAGAAAAGGATTTTTCCTCTCCCAAAGGGTAGTTTAACTTTTACTTAGAATTATCTTTTTTAATAACTAAGTTATAATTGCTATCATAATACAGTCCAAGTTCTCTACACATTCTATCGTTCACATTATCTAACGCTTTCTTATATTCTGCATACGTTGGAGACAGAACCATTAAATTAGGAATGAATATATCGTTATATCCTTTATTTTGTAACTCTTTCTGCATTTTTCTCTGTGCAATAAATGCTGGATGGTACTTCATTATACCGTTTTTCATTTTAGCACCTTTCCATACTTTTTCTTTTAGTCTTTCATATTCACTTTCACTCATATCACGATAATAGGCTATCATCTCATCTGCGGTTCTGGTTTCTTGTGCAATTCCACCTATCATCTTCGCACCTATTCCCATAATGAAAGGAACTTTCAATATCGTTTCATCGCAATATTCTAATATGTTTTGTAGTGCTCGCTTCTGTTCCAGAGTCTTCAACCTTACATTAAGAAATGGTTTGAAATGACTTTTAAAATAATCTCCCCATTCTTTTCCCGGTAGCAAAGACTCAATTGCATTTTCAACGGTTTGATAATCAAGTGCCTCATTTGCTTTGTCTGCGTCACCATCATCTATAAATTGCTTCAAAGCTTCAAGTTCTGAGTCTTTTAAAACTTTTTCCTGCACTTTTTCTTGATAAATACGAAGAAGAATACTTTTGTCGCCAGTTTCCAAAAGACTCTGTATGTCTTTAATACTAATACCGAGTTTTCTATATACTGAAATCTTTTTTAAAGTTTCAACATCTTGTGCAGTATAGTTACGATAACCATTGTTATCTTTATCCACTGACAGCAATCCTTTTTCTTCATAATACTTAACTGCACGCTTTGTCATTCCAACCTCATTTATAATTTCATTTAATAACATCAGATGCACCTCCTTATGATTTATGTTGATAGTATAAGCGTATACGCTGCGTGCAGGTCAAGAGTTTTTCGTTTTTCTTCTAAAAATGGGCAATCCCGATTTCAGGACTGCCCATTCATTCTGCTAATTATGCGATTTTTTCTTGCTTGCACCGATTTCTGCATCAATTGATGTAAGTTTGATGTAAATCGCTGTTTTTTTAGTTTTTTATCAAATGAAGTACGTCCCGTCTATTTTGTAAAACGGTACATCTTTACATCATCTTAATAGAGCTTTGCACCTGCCGGAATATGGTCATCAACCATCAGAAGATGGAGCTTTTCTTCGCCTTCTTCTTCGTGGATAGCACTGAGGAGCATACCGCAAGAGTCAATGCCCATCATCGCTCTCGGTGGAAGATTTGTGATAGCGATAAGCGTCTTTCCAACCAGTTCTTCAGGCTCATAATAAGCGTGAATACCGCTTAAAATGGTTCTGTCTGTGCCTGTTCCGTCATCAAGAGTAAACTGTAACAGTTTCTTTGACTTCGGTACTGCAACACACTCTTTAACCTTTACTGCACGGAAATCTGACTTGCTGAATGTATCAAAGTCTACCATTTCCTCAAACAAAGGCTCAATCTTTACTTTAGAAAAATCAATCTTTTCAGACTCAGTTTTTACATTTTTTTCAGGTGCTTCAGAAGCTGTATTATTTACATCATTTTTCTTATTTACACCATCTAAGGACTTCATTGTCGGGAACAGCAGCACATCTCTGATCGCCTCAGCCCCTGTCAACAGCATACACATACGGTCGATACCGAATCCGATACCACCTGTAGGCGGCATACCAATTTCCAGTGCGTTCATGAAGTCTTCATCTGTTGTGTTGGCTTCATCATCACCCTGTGCAAGCAGTTCTTCCTGTGCTTTGAAACGTTCTCTCTGATCGATCGGGTCATTCAGCTCTGAGTATGCATTTGCCATTTCCCATCCGTTCATGAAGAACTCGAAACGTTCTACATAGTCCGGATTTTCCGGTTTCTTCTTTGTAAGTGGTGAAATCTCAACCGGATGATCCATAACGAATGTCGGCTGAAGAAGGTGTTCTTCTACATATTCTTCGAAGAACAGATTCAGAATATCACCTTTTTTATGTCTTTCTTCAAATTCAAGATTGTGTGCTTTCGCAAGTTCTCTTGCCTGTTCAAGAGTTTCTACTTCGTTCCAGTCAACACCTGCATATTTCTTAACAGCATCAACCATTGTGATACGCTCGAACGGCTTTCCGAGATCCATCTCGATTCCTTTATATACAATCTGAGTAGTTCCAAGAACTTCCTGTGCAACAAAACGGTACAGGTTCTCTGTCAGATCCATCATGCCATGATAGTCTGTGTATGCCTGGTAAAGTTCCATCAGAGTGAATTCCGGGTTATGTCTTGTATCAAGACCTTCATTACGGAATACACGTCCAATCTCATATACTCTTTCCAGACCACCAACGATCAGTCTCTTCAGATAAAGTTCCAGAGAGATACGGAGCTTCAGGTCTTCGTTCAGGGCATTGAAATGTGTCTCGAACGGTCTTGCAGCTGCTCCTCCGGCATTCTGTACAAGCATCGGAGTCTCTACTTCCATAAAGCCTTCATTTCCAAGATATTTACGGATTGCGGTAAGGATCTTGGAACGTTTAATAAAAGTATCCTTTACTTCCGGGTTCATGATCAGATCCACATATCTCTGACGATAACGGGTATCTGTATTTGTCAGTCCGTGGAACTTCTCCGGAAGGATCTGCAGACTCTTTGAGAGAAGCTTTACAGCAGATGCATGAATGGAAATCTCCCCTGTCTTTGTTTTGAATACTTCTCCTTCAAGGCCTACGATATCACCGATATCCATCTTCTTGAATGCTTTATATTCTTCTTCTCCGATACTGTCTCTTGCTACATAAGACTGGATATTTCCCTGTAAATCCTGCACATTACAGAAAGATGCTTTTCCCATCACACGTTTGGACATCATACGTCCTGCGAGTACAACGTGTTTTCCTTCCAGTTCATCAAAGTTGTCTTTCACTTCCTGGCTGTGATGTGTTACGTCATATTTTGTGATCTCAAAAGGATTCTGTCCGTTTGCCTGCAGTTCTGCAAGTTTCTCACGGCGCACCTTTCTTAAATGATTCAAATCCTGTTCCTGTCCATTGTTCTGCTGTGTTGCCACTTTTTTCACTCCTTCTCTCTGCTGTATACCATCTTATACTGAACGATTGATCTTCAGTACTTCGTACTCAATAACTCCTGCCTGTGTCTCAACTGCTACTACGTCTCCGACTTTCTTACCGATCAGGGCTTTTCCTACCGGAGATTCATTGGAAATCTTACCTTCCAGGCTGTTTGCTTCTGTAGAACCTACCAGCTGAAATACGATTTCCTCTTCAAATTCTTTATCATATACATCTACTGTACATCCGATGTTGATGGTATCAAGATCTACATCATCTTCTACTACAACTTCTGCATTCTTGAGGATTTTCTCAAGTTCTTCGATACGTGCCTCGATATCACGCTGCTCGTCCTTTGCTGCATCGTACTCAGCGTTCTCTGAAAGGTCTCCCTGTTCTCTGGCTTCTTTGATCTTTCCTGCTACTTCTTTTCTTTTCACAACTTTTAAATTTTCAAGCTCATCTTCCAGTTTCTTAAGTCCTGTATAGGTGAGTAATGTTTTCTTTGCTTCCATTATAATTCTCCTTACTTACCGACAAATCATTTTCTATTCAAGCCGCAGATACTGATTTTATCCGCATTTAAAGCTACTTTCACAATTTCATTATTATACATATTTCCAGCGGCTGTGTCAACAATTCTTTGCTGGTTTAATATATGCAAAAACGCATTCTCTCATGCGAAAGAACACGTTTTATGTCTATCCGATTTTTTCCATTAAAAGGTTCTCCAGTTCTTCATAACTTTCCACCTGATTGATCTCATCTCTGAGCTTCGCAGAACCCTGCATTCCCTTGGTATACCATGCCACATGCTTGCGCATTTCACGGATTCCGATATAATCTCCCTTGAACTCGATCTGCAGTCTTGCATGACGCAGCATTGTTTCCCGGATCTGGTCTGTGCCCGGTCTTTCCGGAATGGATCCGGTCTCTTCATATGCCAGTAATTCCCTGAAGATCCATGGATTTCCCTGGCAGCCTCTTCCGATCATCACACCATCACAGCCGGTCTGCTCAAACATATCCAGTGCCTTCTGTCCGCTTGTCACATCCCCATTTCCGATTACAGGAATCTTCACTGCTTCTTTCACCTTACGGATAATCTCCCAGTCTGCATTTCCGGAGTAATACTGTTCTCTGGTCCTTCCATGTACTGCGATTGCCGCTGCACCTGCTTCTTCTGCAACCTTCGCAATCTCCGGTGCATTGATACAGGTATCATCAAATCCTTTGCGGATCTTTATCGTCACCGGTTTCTTGATCGCTCTCGCTGTCTTATATACAATATCATAGATTCGCTTCGGATCCTTCATCAACGCCGAACCTTCTCCATTGCGCACGACCTTTGGAACCGGACAGCCCATATTGATATCCAGGATCTGAAATGGAAGTTCTTCGATCCGCTTTGCCTGCTCGGAAATGATGTCCGGATCTTCCCCGAAAAGCTGAAGTGATACCGGGTATTCTCTTGGATCGATCGCAAGCAGCGCCTTGGTATTCTTATTTTTATACCGGAGCGCCTTTGCACTGATCATTTCCATGCACAGAAGCCCTGCTCCCTGTTCCTTGCATAACAGACGAAATGGCAGGTCTGTTACCCCTGCCATCGGTGCCAGCACATAACGGTTCGGAAGCTCTACATTTCCTATCGTCAGTGTCTTTATCATTCAATCTCTTCCCCCAGAAAAAATACTTTGTAATAAAGCTGAAGCTGTGTCAGAAGCTCCTGCTTCTTCTCGTCTGTCTGAATCTCCTTGATCTTCAGACGGCTTCCGATCTCATCAAACATCGGATCTCCCTCTGCAGAAGTCACTTCAAATTCCAGCTCCCCATTCTCCTCAAATACAAGTGTAAGGATTCCCCCGACATCATGTACATACAGCACACACATGATCTTCAATTCATCTTTGATGTGCTGTGGCAGATTATCAAAATCCGGATTCATATAAAATTTTTCTTCGTAAGAGTTGGCTCCGCATAATACGATCTTATCCTGATACATAAATTCTCCTTCTATACATACCCATAAATTCCACGTACCGAAACTTCTCCGGCAAAGACAGACTTTCTGCTGCCGTCTTCACATTCTACCTGCAATTCCCCGGTCTTGTCAATCCCCAGTGCCAGTGCATCATATTCATGTTCCGGTTCCAGTACACGCACCCGACGCCCACAGTTTACCAGCAGACGGTTATAATCTTCCATGATCGGCTCCAGACTTCCCGCCTCACAGACCGCTTCGTAGGCTTTTTCAAAATACTCCATGATCGCAGCGATCAGCTCAAACCTGCGAAATTCTTTGCCCGCTTCGATCCGCAGTGAAGTCGCTGTCTTTGCGATATCTTCCGGAAAGGACTCCATATTGACATTGATTCCGATTCCGATCACTACATGATTGATGTAATCGATCTCTGCGCTCATCTCCGTCAGTATCCCACTGATCTTCTTTCCACTCACGACCAGATCATTCGGCCATTTGATTCCTATATCCAACTCGGTCTTTTCACGCAAAGCTTTCGTTGCCGCATATGCCATGACAAGTGTCAACATCGGTGCATCTGACGGATTCATCACAGGTCTTAACAGAATCGACATGGAAATACTGCTGCCCGCCGGTGATTGCCAGCATCTGCCGCGTCTTCCTTTTCCCGCCGTCTGCGTCTCCGCAACAAAAAGAGTTCCATCTGCACCTCCGGCCTCGCCAAGTGCTTTGGCCCGGTTATTAGTCGAATCGATCTCGTCATAATACTCCAGATTTTTCGCCATCCATTTTGTCTCCAGACAGCTTTTTATCGCATCTGCGGTAATCCGATCCGGAATATCCACAATGCGATAACCTTTGTTTCTCACGGCTTCAATCTCATAGCCTTCTTCTTTTAACTGATTGATTGCTTTCCACACAGCAGTCCTGGACACCTGAAAGTGGTCACAGAGCTGCTGCCCCGACAGATACCCATCGCTCTGCCGGAGCATCTTTAATATCTCCGCTTTCATGCTTATTATTCGTTTTCTCCTAAAGTTGCAACCATAACTGCCTTGATTGTATGCAGACGGTTCTCAGCTTCATCAAATACTCTTGACTGTGGTCCTTCAAATACTTCTTCGGTAACTTCTTTTTCTTTGATCGCCGGCAGGCAGTGTGAGAAGATTGTAGTATCTTTTCCTGTACGTTCCATCAGAGCTGCATTTACCTGATATGGCTTTCCGAGACGCTCTCTTTCCTGCTCTTTCTTTTCTTCACCCATGGAAATCCATACGTCTGTGTAAATGACATCTGCTCCCTTTACACCATCAAGGTCATCGGTGATCTCGATAGTTGCTCCGGATTCTTTTGCATATTCGTCACATCTCTTCCACAGAGATTCCGAAGTCCAGAGTGGCTTCGGTGCAACGATTGTTACATCTACTCCGATTTTGGCGCATCCTACCAGAAGGCTGTTCGCAACGTTGTTGCGTCCATCTCCAAGGTATGCAACCTTCAGACCTTTCAGGTGTCCGAATTCTTCTTTCATGGTAAGGAGCATAGCCAGACATTGTGTCGGATGTGTAGTATCTGTCAGACCATTCCATACCGGAATTCCACTGTACTCTGCAAGTACATCTGCGTATCTCTGTTCAAATCCACGGAATTCGATTCCATCGAACATTCTTCCAAGTACACGTGCTGTATCTTCGATACTCTCTTTATCGCCTAACTGGATCTCATTACCTGCAAGGTATGTCGGGATTCCACCTTCATCCTGTGCTCCCACGGTAAATGCACATCTGGTTCTTGTAGATGGCTTTTCAAAAATAAGGGCAATGTTCTTTCCTTCCAGGCTGTGTCCTTTAATTCCTGCTTTCTTCTTTGCCTTTAATTCACCTGCCAGGTCAACGAGATATTCAATCTCTGCCGGTGTATAATCTTCCAGTTTCAAAAAACTTCTTCCTTTTAAATTCATCTTGTAGTCCTTTCTCAGCTTTGCAATCGCATGGACGAATTTCGGCAGTTTTTCTTTTCCCTCATCTGTACGAGTCTCGTACTTTCTGCTCGTCTCATTCCACAGTTCATCTGCTGTATAAATATTATATTTTGGAATTCTCATGAGCTTCGCACTTGCCTCCAGCATTCCATAGAACAACTCTCTGTCTGAACAGCCGATCGGCAACTTGAGTTTGAAACGATATTCCGTCTTTTCAAGTTCGCTCAAAAGCTTCATTATTTCTACATAATAACACTCTTCTCGTGTTTCTTCAATATAGTAAATCGATCCAGTGAGCCCGTAAAGCGCTCTTTTTGCATCATAATAGCCAATTTTCAAATTCTGTCTGCTCCGCTTTGCCGAAAATTCGAGAATACTGCCAAGTCCTACTCTCGGTTCGATCTCCAGCAGAGAGCCATCTTCCGGAATCGTCGTCTTCGGCACTCTTCCCGGACCAAAGATCCTTACCTGGATCAGATCCTTATATCCCCTTTTTAGAAGAGACGCGGCCGGCACATTATTGACCGCACCACCATCAATATATGTCTTGCCGTGCAGCGGTTCATTTTTAAATCCAAGCAGATATGCGCTGGCAAGAAGAAAATCCTCCAGAAGACCTTCCGGTATATCTTCAATACTCAGATCCAGTTCCTTCATATCCGATACAGAAAATGTCAAAAGGCAGAATTCTTTTCCGCATTTCCTGATCTTTTCTTCGTCTACAACCTCATGGATCAATTCCTTAAGCGGTGTAATATCAATTCCACCATCTGCAAGCTTCTTCCAGAGACCTTTCAAAATCTCTCTTATGGATGCCTCTCCATCAAAGAACTGTTCCATCAACTCATCATCCACATCCATAACACGGGAAAATACCATCTCTTTCCAGATATGTCCTGCTTTCTCCAGATCTCCCATACAAACAAGGGCGCCATTCAGAGCGCCCACAGAAGTACCCGCTACTGCACTGATCTTCACACCAGCTTCCGAAAGAGCCCGCCACGCACCAATCTGATACGCACCTCTGGCTCCTCCTCCATCGAATACCAATCCATATTCTTTATTTAAATCGATTATCGGTTTCATCAAATCACACTCTCCTTTGCGCTTGATTTCCCCTCATCACTACCGTCGCTGTCTTGCCGCCTCGAACATCAGAACCGAAGATGCAACCGCCGCATTCAGTGATTCTACCTCTCCACACATCGGAATCTTGATATAACACTCTGCTACATCTGCCACTTCATCCCGAAGTCCGTTACCCTCATTTCCAATTAAAAATGCTGTCCCTCTTGTGTAATCCTCCTGATCGTAGCTGTTCTTTCCTTTCAGATGTGCCGCATAGGAATGAATCCCGGCTTCTGCAAGTACTTCCAGAGTTTCTGGCAAATGCTCTACATACACAAACGGCATTCGGTAAACCGATCCCATCGTTGAACGGATCACCTTGGGATTGTAAATATCCACACAGTCGTGACTCATGATCACGCCGGTTACGCCTGCCGCTTCCCCTGCACGGAGAATGGTTCCCAGGTTTCCCGGATCCTGCAGATTATCCAGCACCATCAGAAGCGGTTTCCTTCCCTGCGCATCCAGATCCAGCATCTCACATATCTCACAGCTCCTCTGCTCCATCACAAGCAGGATCCCCTGTGGTGTCTTTGTATCTGACACGTGGGAAAATACATGATCTGACAGGATTTCCAGCTGTCTTCCCCATGCCGAAAGTCCCAGCTCTTCTCCATATCGGCTGTAAAACTGCTCCGATACATAAACCTCTCTCACCTGCGCACGCGGAGCTTCCCGGTACATCCGGATCCCTTCTACGATATAGACGCCTTCTTCATCACGTGCCTTTCTCTTTTTCTGCCATGTAACAAGCTGTTTTACCCTGGCATTTCCTGTACTGGTTATCATACTGTAATCTCTTTCCTTTTATTCTTTTTCATTACATCTTGAAACGATATCCCACACCCCAGATTGTCTCAATATACTGTGGATTTGAGGTATCATATTCAATTTTCTCACGGATTTTCTTGATGTGCACAGTTACCGTTGCGATATCTCCGATGGATTCCATATCCCAGATCTCGCTGAAAAGTTCATCCTTGGTATATACATGGTTCGGATGACTGGCAAGGAAGGTCAGAAGATCAAACTCTTTTGTTGTAAAATTCTTCTCCACTCCGTTTACCCACACTCGGCGTGCAGTGGTATCAATCTTAAGTCCACGGATCTCAATCACCTTATTCTCTTCCACGGCACTTCCGATCAGCCGCTCATAACGTGCCAGATGTGCTTTTACCCTTGCCACCAACTCGCTTGGACTAAACGGCTTGGTCATATAGTCATCAGCCCCAAGTCCGAGTCCTCTGATCTTGTCGATATCATCTTTTTTCGCAGATACCATGATGATCGGTGTATTCTTTTCTGCACGAACCTTACGACAAATCTCAAAGCCATCCACGCCCGGAAGCATCAGATCCAGGATCACCAGATCAAAATCACCGAAAAGCGCCTTATCAAGCCCTGTCTGTCCATCATTTGCAACCTCTACTTCAAATCCACTCAGCTCCAGATAATCTTTCTCCAGATCTGCAATACTCTCTTCGTCTTCTACAATTAAAATCTTACTCATTTATCGGTACCTCCTGATATTTTCTGATTACAAAATACATCACTGTGCCAACACCTTCCCGGCTGGTCGCCCAGATTTTGCCACCGTGATCTTCAATGATCTTCTTCACGATTGAAAGACCGATTCCGCTTCCGCCCTTGGATGAATTCCTTGAAGCATCCGTCCGGTAGAACCGGTCAAATATATTCGGCAGATCTTTCGCTGCGATTCCTTTTCCGTTATCCTCAAGCTCTACCTGAATAAAATCACCTACGTCCTTTACCCGCAGATTGATCAGCCCGTGCTCTCGTTCCATGTATTTCAAAGAATTGCTGACAATGTTGTTGATCACTCTCTTTAACTGTTCCGGATCTGCAATGATCTTCTGATCACCCTCTACATAATTGAAATAACCAAACTCTACATTCTTTGAATCCAGCTCCATCTCAATATCTTCGGCACAATCATTGAAATAATCGTTGACTGAAAGCGGTGCAAAGTTATACGGGATCCGGTTTGTATCGATCTTCGCATATAAGGTCAGTTCGTTGATCAGCGTATCCATCTCATTCGCCTTATTATAAATGGTTCCGATATATTTTTCCATCTTCTCCGGCGTATCTGCAACCCCGTCACGGATTCCTTCCACATAGCCCTTGATCGCTGTGATCGGCGTCTTTAAGTCATGGGAAATATTGCTGATCAGTTCTTTGCTTTCCCTGTCACTCTTCAGCTTCTCCTCTGCATTATCTCTCAGACGGATCCGCATCTTTTCAAATGCCTGCATCAGCCGTCCCATCTCATCATCTTTTTCCGGCTTGATCTCAAAATTCAGATTGCCTTCTTCTACGTTCTGCGCTGCTTCCTGCAACTTGTGAATCGGACTGATGATACTTCCATAAATCCACACCATCATGATCATCGCTGTAAATGTCAGAATCAGGACTACTGCGATACATGCGCTTATAATAAACTGCTGGATCTCCGGCATATCTCCCAACACTCTGATGGATTTTGCAAAATCTTTATATTCCTCACCGGTAATTCCATAAGTATGCTCAATGACTCCGATCTGATAACGCGCAATTCCAAATATAAATGCCGTTGTCAGGATAGTCGGTATCGTGATCATCGTCACAAAAGAAATCACCAGTTTCGTCCTTAGTTTCATGCTATATTCATCCTCCATTCATCGTGCACGCCCGGTTATGAGGTCCGTATGGCGCTCACGCAAGTCTGCCTGATAACTAATAGCATATCATAAAAACGGGTGCTTCACATCAAAGCACCCGTAAAATTTTCTAAATTTTTTCTAAAACGATCAAATTCAGAACCTGTTATTAAAGATATTTCTTCAAAGTATCCACTTTATCCAACTTCTCCCATGGAAGATCCAGGTCGTTACGTCCAAAGTGTCCGTAAGCTGCTGTCTGTTTGTAGATCGGACGTCTCAGATCAAGCATCTTGATAATTCCAGCCGGACGAAGGTCAAAGTTCTCTCGAACGATTTCCACAAGCTTATCATCCGCAATCTTTCCTGTTCCGAAAGTATCTACCATGACAGATGTCGGCTGTGCAACACCGATTGCATAAGAAAGCTGGATCTCGCATTTTTTGGCAATTCCTGCTGCTACGATATTCTTAGCAACATAACGTGCTGCATAAGCTGCTGAACGGTCTACCTTTGTACAGTCTTTTCCTGAGAAAGCTCCACCGCCGTGACGCGCCATTCCCCCATAAGTATCTACGATGATCTTACGTCCGGTAAGGCCGCTGTCCCCATGTGGTCCACCGATCACAAAACGTCCGGTCGGATTGATGAAGAATTTTGTATTCTCATCTACCATATCTGCCGGAAGGATTTCATCAAAAATGTATTTTTTCACGTCTTCATGGATCTGTTCCTGTGAAACATCCGGATCATGCTGTGTAGAAAGTACTACTGCATCAAGGCGGGCCGGAACTCCATTTTCATCATATTCTACTGTTACCTGTGTTTTTCCATCCGGACGAAGATATGGAAGTGTTCCGTTCTTTCTTACTTCTGTAAGACGTCTTGCAAGTTTGTGTGCAAGAGCAATCGGATAAGGCATATATTCTTCTGTCTCATCAGATGCATATCCGAACATCATTCCCTGGTCTCCTGCACCGATTGCTTCCAATTCTTCATCTGACATCTTGTGTTCCTTTGCTTCAAGAGCTTTATCAACACCCATAGCAATATCGCTTGACTGTTCGTCAATTGCCGTCAGAACGCCACATGTGTCAGCATCAAATCCGTACTTTCCTCTTGTATAACCAATTTCGCGAACAGTATCACGAACGATTTTCTGAATATCTACATATGCATTTGTAGTAATTTCTCCCATTACCATAACAATTCCTGTAGTCGCGCATGTCTCGCAAGCTACACGGCTCATTGGATCCTGCTCCATAAGTGCATCCAGGATCGCATCGGAAATCTGGTCGCACATCTTATCCGGATGTCCTTCAGTTACTGATTCAGAAGTAAATAATAATCTCTCCATCTTTTTTCCTTTCTTTTCTTCTTTGTATCTGCCTCTCTTATCTCTGGAATAATGAAAATCGACAAACAGAATTTCTCTTCTGTCTATGCAAATTTAAAGGTCAGTCCCAAAGGACTGACCTGATATCTCATCATCAATCCTCTTATTGTTCGATTGCTCGCTCAGGTTGGCACCTTCCGGCTTACCGGGGTTGCCGTGGCTTCGCAGGTCCTTTGTACCTCCACCACTCTGAATAAGAGAAAGCGTATTTAATTGTTACCGCTACACATCATAACACTGTCCATACCTTCCGTCAATATACATTTTGGGAAATATGTTCTATCAAAACAGGAATTCCTGTCTTAACCTACTTTTAACTTGAATTTCTGGATCTCACGTTCTGTAGAAACTCTCTCGATCACTGCACCGAGACTTCTGAGCTTCTCTTCAAAACGTTCGTATCCCCTCTGGATATATACGATGTCATCTACGATCGTAATGCCATCTGCGGCCATTCCTGCAATCACAAGTGCTGCTCCTGCACGAAGATCCGGTGCACTGACCCTTGCTCCCGAGAATTTATCTACGCCTTCGATAGTCGCTGCATTGCCTTCAACCTTGACATTTGCACCCATTCTTGCAAGTTCTGAAAGATATTTGAAACGATTCTCGAAAATACTTTCTGTAATCGTGCTTGTCCCTTTACAAAGAGCAAGTGTAACACCGATCTGCGGCTGCATATCTGTCGGGAATCCCGGATATGGAAGAGTCTTCACCTGTGTATTATGAAGATCTCCTTTGGACACAACACGCACTGCATCATCAAATTCCTCTACTTCACATCCGATCTCAACAAGCTTTGCAATCGTAGCTTCCAGATGCTTCGGAATGACATTCATAACAGTCACATCACCTCTGGTTGCTGCCGCCGCAAACATAAATGTGCCGGCTTCGATCTGATCCGGAATGATAGAATAATCTGTCTTATGAAGGCGGGATACACCGCGGATCTTGATCACGTCCGTACCTGCTCCACGAATGTTCGCTCCCATACTGTTCAGGAAGTTTGCCACATCGACAACATGAGGCTCTTTTGCCACATTCTCAAGGATCGTAAGTCCTTCTGCCATCGATGCTGCCATCATAACGTTGATCGTAGCTCCTACGCTTACCACATCAAAATAAATGTGCTTTCCGATCAGACGCTCTGCTTCTGCGATAATCTTGCCATGCTCGATATCCACATAAGCACCAAGCGCACGAAAACCTTTCAGATGCTGGTCGATCGGACGGCTTCCGATATTGCATCCTCCCGGAAGAGCGACTTCTGCTCTTTTATACTTACCAAGAAGTGCTCCAAGCAAGTAATAAGATGCACGGATCTTCTTGATGTAATCATATTCTATATCAAAATTTTCAATGTTGCTTCCGTTGATTCTGACTGTGTGCCGGTCAATACGGTCAACCTCGGCACCAATTCCACTGATTGCTTCCAGCAGAACGTTGATATCGTTGACATCCGGAAGATTATCGATAGTAACTGTCTCATCTGTCATAATCGCAGCTGCCAGAATTGCCAGTGCTGCATTCTTTGCTCCACCGATCTCGACTTCGCCGACCAGCGGATTGCCACCCTTAATAATATACTGTTCCATTTCGCACCTCAATTAACGATTTCTTTCCCTCTGAAATATATCCTGTTCTATACTTCTGTCAAACACTCTATTCATACTCTTTATTATTTCATGAATAAAAAACCTCATACTTTTTATTCTTTCCAGATCTCTCAGGATTTGTATGAAGCTTTTTGTAATAATCCTCTATATCACATATCAGTATAGCATATTTCTATATTCATTGCAAAATTATTTATCTTGCTTTCTTCATTTTCGTAAAACTTTTGTAATAATTTCTTTAAAAAATTTATTGATTTTCCAAAACTTCCATTACATTTTCAATGGTTTCTTCCAGCTCCAGTCCATCCTCTGAAACAGTAATATCTGCATATTTTTCAAATAATACTACTCTTTCGTCATATAGATCCTTCAGCGTCTGCCCGTCCCGAAGTGCAACTCCCCTTTTCTTTGCATTCTTCAGTCTGGAATTGATAACCTCAAATGACGCATGCAGATAAACAATGGTTCCGATCTCTTTGTAATGCTTCATTGCTTCTTCACAGTAAACTACGCTTCCTCCCGGGGAAATCACCGCATGTTCCGCTTCCACATCACGATTGACCTGATTCTCAATACTTAAGAATCCATCCAGACCTTCTTCTGCGATAATCTCCCGCAAAAGTCTGTTCTCCTGCTTCTGAATCAACAGATCTGTATCAATAAACTCGTATCCAAGCCGCTTTGCGACTACCACTCCGACGGTACTTTTTCCAACTGCCGGCATTCCGATAAATATAATATTCTTCATATGTACCCTGGCTCACTCCTTACCGAAACTGTGTTTCAGATGCTGTCATTTTTATATCGGACGATATTATAGCACAAGTCCTGTGCATGAAGCAACTGTTTTTTCCTGTTGCCGCCTGCCTTTTCCTCTTCTTTCCATCAATTCCTGGTACATCAGAATTTCTACGATCTCCCGGATCTGTTCCGGAGTATAGGTCTCTTTTTCCCATTTTTCCTGTTTCATGACCTGTTCATACGCCCTGCGACACATCAGGCACAGTTGGAGCTTATCCGGGTACTCATCATAGATCATGCTTCCTTCATATTCTTGGCGGTCGCATTCTTCCTGTATATATGGAAAAATCTTTTTTGCTGTTGCCGGATACATACTTTGCAGGTATTCCCGGTCGCGCTTCTGGATTTTGTCTTCGTCAAATGCGTATGGAATCGGATACATCATATAATAAGGCAATCTCAGGTCCATGTCTGACACTTCCATTTCTTTTTTCTATGCTTTAGTGTATGCGGTATGGGGGAGTGGGGTTCCTGGGAGGTGTGGAAGGGGGACGATTTTCGGGCAATCCTGTTTCCGGGGCGGATTCGGAATGTAACAGGGAGGTAACGGGGAAGGAAGCGGCAAGTGGCGGCACCGGACAGATTCGCCCCGAAATCTGATGATTTCGCGGCTCAGGCTGTCCTCACCAGTCGTGCGGGAGGCACGGCTGGTGTCCACCTCTTGCCACTTTCTTCTCCTAACTCCCTGTAACGTTCCTGCATATGCCCTGGAAACAGGATTGCCCGAAAATCTGCGCGCTTCAAGACGGGAGGGGCGCCCCGGAACTCTACTCGCGAAGTTGAGTGTTGTTCAGGACGGGCGCCAGGCGGACGTTTGTCCTGTGGCTTGGGATATTGTGTGGGGATTTATTTTACTGGATTTTGGTTGTAAAAAGGACATATTCTATATTGAAATAATTGGGTTTATGGTATACTGAATTATAGGTATATATTTTTTCATGCTTTACGAGGGAGGACATATATGGATATAATTATCAGACCTGCGGAAACCAGTGATTTTGACAGTGTGGTTCATATCATGAATCAGGTTCAGGCTTTGCATGTGAACTGGCGGCCTGATATTTACAAAGAAAGTAAGGATTTTTTCTCTTTGGATGCTTTTCAGGATGCTTTGGATAAAGAAGCTTTTTATGTTGCCGAATCAGAGCACAGGATTATTGGAATTCTGGAGCTTACATACCGGCATATTGAATTTCCTTCGATGCTTACCCGTGATGTAATTTATATCGATACAATGGCGGTTGATGAAAATTACAGAGGTATGGGTATCGGACATCATTTTTTTGAAATGCTAAAGGACTTAAAAAAAGAGAAACATTTTGATGGCATTGAATTACAGGTAAACGCTAAAAATGTTGCTGCATATGAAATGTACAAAAAATATGGCTTTACAGAAAAATCAATCAACATGGAATTATTATAAGTAGTGAGGTGCAAAGTTATGAATAATGAAATTGTGAATGCTATGGAGGAACTTGAAAACTGGTTGGCTGATCCGGCTGAGCTAGGGCGGAAACCGGCGAAGATTGAGTATACAGCTTCTTTTGAGGACGAGGATGGAATCAAATGTATGATCTTTAAATTCAAGAAATCTTTCTTTGGAAAATGGCTTCTTGGGATCGTCAGTGAATCCGGAACCTTTAGTGAGATGAAGGAATACAATTCTGCCACAGAAACAGAAAATGCAAAAGCATTGCTTCATATTTTAAAAGAATACTGGAAAAAAATGGCAGAAAAAGAGCAGGGATTTATCGAAATTCCGATTGAAAATCTGATCGAATGGGACGAGCCGAATGGGGAAGGTTGTATCGTTTCCGATAAGATCACAAAAGAAGGCTACAAAGTCGGCTACATGCTCCGTGAAGAGCCAACAGAAGGGAATCCGGACAGTGGCTGGAGATTCATGGCTGGTAATGAAGATGACGAATATATGGACAATCCGGATAATCATCATGTCTTTGCACTCAACACCATCTGCAATTACGACAGCGATATTATCCCTTATCTTCATGCCAAAATCGGATCTGCTTTCATACGTGTAGATGAGTCCCATTTTGAAAAATATCATGAATTTAAGCCTATGTTCATCCAAAAGCAATAAATAAGTAAAAATAAACTCTGTTTTTTCCACTTCACCACAACATCCCCGTCTGCCAATGCACAGGCGTGTGGAAGGTTTGACTTTCCGGTTCCGTTTTGTACTACAGCCATCAAGTCAATGAGACGTACCAGAAAGCCAAACCTTCCACACGCCATCCCATTCGCCACCTACAACTTAATCTTAGCCAGCGCATCCGCAAATGGATTATTCACCGGCTCATCCTTCTGCTGTCTTAAATATTTCTGCACATCCTTCTTGCTGACTCCCGCACCTTCTTTCTTCCGTCTCTCCTGGAACGATGTCAGCTTCTCCTTATGTCCGCAGACACACACAAAAATCTGTCCATCCCCTCTTCCTTTCAGCTGCATCTTCTTGTGACACACAGGACATCTCGCATTCGTTGTCCGTGATACTGTTTCGCGGTATCCGCACTCTCTGTCCTGACAAACCAGCATCTCACTGTTCTTTCCTTTCACTGCAAGCATTCTCTTACCACATCGCGGACATTTACTATTTGTCAGATTATCATGCCGGAACGTTCCAGCTCCCGCCTTAATCTCAGAAACCACCTGATCCGTATATTTATCAATATCCTTCATAAAATCCTTCCGCGAAAGCTTTCCCTTCGCAATCTGCGACAAACGCATTTCCCAGTCTGCTGTAAGTTCCGGCTGTTTTAACTCTTCCGGCACAAGTTCCAGAAGCTGCTTCGCTTTCGATGTAAGATAGATATCTTTTCCACGCTTTTCCAGCAAAAAGCTTTTAAAAAGTTTTTCAATAATATCCGCTCTTGTCGCAACCGTTCCCAATCCCCCTGTCTCACCAAGCGTTTTCGCCATCGCTTTGTCATGGCTTTCCATATAAGCCGTCGGGTTCTCCATTGCTGACAGAAGTGTTGCTTCATTAAAATGTGCCGGTGGCTTCGTTTTACCTTCTGTCAATGACAACACAAGTCCTTTAATCTCCTGTCCTTTTTCCAGTTCCGGCAGTGTCTGTCCTTTCAAACTCTTTCCAGACTCATATGCTTCTTCCTCTTCTTCATCCTCAGCCGAATAGACTTCCTCTTCATAAGCAGCCCGCCATCCCTGCGCTTTCACAATCTTTCCAGACGCAAGAAAAGTTTCACCGCCAACCTTCACCGTAACCTGTGTCTGCTCATACTCAAATGGCGGATAAAGCACAGCAAGAAAACGCCGCACAACCAGATCATAAATCTTCCGCTCTTCATTTGTCATATGACTCAGATCCACAAACTGCTCCGTTGGGATGATCGCATGATGATCCGATACCTTCGCATCATTTACAAAAGCGAGCTTTCCGCTCAGATCCTTTTTCTTCGCTGTCATTGCAAGCTTACGGTACGGTCCTGTACCACATGCCTCCAGACGGTCCTTGATCGTCGGAACAATGTCTTTGCTCAGATATCTGGAATCCGTTCTCGGATAGGTCAGCACCTTATGATTCTCATACAGTCTCTGCATGATATTCAGCGTCTCTTTCGCCGAATATCCAAACCGCTGATTGGCTTCTCTCTGCAGCTCTGTCAGATCATACAAAAGCGGTGCATACGTTTTTTTCGGTGTTTTTTTAATCTCTTCCACTACCGCTTTCTGTCCATCCAGCTTTTTCATCAGTCCGGTCATTTTCTCTTTATCGAATGAGCGATAACTCTTTGACTTCTGATCCTGCCAGGTCAGCATAATATTTTGTCCTTTTGCAGTCATTCCATAATAACCTTCCGGAATAAAACTACGGATCTTTTCTTCTCTCTTTGCAATCATTGCAAGCGTTGGTGTCTGCACACGTCCACAGGAAAGCTGCGCATTATATTTACAGGTCAGTGCCCTTGTTGCATTGATTCCAACCAGCCAGTCTGCCTCGGCACGGCACATTGCAGCATCATAAAGCGCATCATACTCATGCCCGTTCTTCAACTTTGCAAAACCTTCTCTGATTGCTTTATCTGTTACAGATGAGATCCACAGCCTCTTGATCGGCTTTTTGCTTCCTGCTTTTTCCAGAATCAGCCTTGCTACCAGCTCTCCTTCTCGTCCTGCATCCGTAGCAATGATAATTTCATTCACATCCTTGCGGTGAATCTGTGTTTTCACCGCTGCGAACTGTTTTCCGGTCTGCTTTATTACTTCAAGCTTAAATGGAGCCGGCTTCATCGGAAGCACATCAATTTTCCACTCTTTATATTTTTTATCGTAATCTTCCGGATCTGCCAGGGTAACCAGATGACCAAGTCCCCAGGTTACAATATAACGCTCTCCTTCAATTGCTCCATTTATCTTTTTCCCACATTTAAGTACACGCGCAATATCACGCGCAACAGAAGGTTTTTCTGCAATTACAAGTGCCTTCATTCTGTCTTTTCTACTCCTTTTTATTCTTTTTCTGCTACTTCCATCATTGTCTTTAATTTATCCTGTGCTTCGGTCATACACTGAAGTAACAGTGGGTTAAATGTACCGCATTCACCATTTTGGATCATTTCCAGTGCTTTTTCATGAGAAAATGCCTTCTTGTAAACCCGTTCACTCACCAGGGCGTCATACACATCCGCCAGCGATACTACTTGTGCCGAAATCGGAATTTCTTCTCCGACAAGTCCGTCCGGATATCCCTTTCCATCATATCTTTCATGATGCCAGCGGCAAATCTCATGTGCAAGCTTGAGCAGCTTTTCATTCTGGTACATATCCAGATTATCCAGCATTTGTGCACCGATTAAGGTATGTGTCTTCATAATCTCAAATTCCTCTTTGGTAAGCTTTCCCGGTTTGTTCAGAATTTTCTCGTCAATTCCAATCTTTCCGATATCATGCAAAGCCGATGCTGTTGCAATCAATAATCTATCTTCCCATGAGAGCTGATATTTTCCTGTCTTTTTCACCAGTTGTTCCAGCAAAAGCTGTGTGATCAGATTGATATGGATCACATGCAGACCACTTTCTCCGTTTCTGAACTCAACAATCTGGCTCAGGATACCGATCATCATCCGGTTATTTCTCTCTTTTTCGTAAATCTGCCTGGTCACCAGATGGATCAGTCTCCTCTGTTTTGCATATAGCTTGATCATGTTCAGGACGCGTTGATATACGATTTTCGCATCAAACGGGCGGCTGATGTAATCTGAAACACCCATCTCATATGCCCGTCTGATATAGCTATCTGAATCTTCACTGGAAATCATGATTACCGGAATATCTTCAATCCAATGATTCTGGTTCATCGCAGCAAGGACTTCAAATCCATCCATTTCCGGCATCACAATATCGAGTAGCACCAGTGAGATCCCTGTTCCAGACCGTTCCAGTTGTTCCAGACATTCTTCTCCATTAGCCGCCTCCAAAATCCGGTAGTCCTCTTTCAGAATCTCTTTCAGAATCTCTTTCAGAATCTCGCGGTTTATTTCCGAATCATCCACGATAAGGATCTGCTGTTTCAGTTTTTCTGATGCAGAATTTTCTTCCTTTTTCTTTCCATTTTCATCCCATTCTGTGACAACCATATTTTTATAATTTTTAGCTATATACATCTGTCTGTCAGCACTGGCAATAGCATCTTCAATATTGCCTTCGCGGAATATAGCTCCGCCGATGCTGACCGAAAGCTGCATTTTCTCATACTTCGGCACAACCGTATCGTGGATTTTTTCCCGGATCAGTTTTAGCTTATCTTCAAAAATATGTTTCTTAATCGAAGGAAGGATCAGTAAAAATTCATCTCCACCATACCGGATCAGAATATCCGTCTTCCGGATATATTTTTTGATAATGTTCGCAGTCGTTATAAGTGCCGCATCTCCCGCACTATGTCCATAAGTATCGTTATGAAGCTTAAAATCATCCAGATCGATCACTGCAATTCCAGCTTCATCCTCCATGTTTTTGATCTTTTCTTCAAAAAAACGCCGATTATATATCCCAGTCAGTACATCCGTATATAGCTTTTCATTATATCCTGACAGTTTACTGATCAGCTTATCATACCCCTCCTGATCAATCTGAATACTCTCATCAAGATTCTGAATCATTTCCATAACATAAGGTCTGCCATCAATCTCAACATAACGCGAGATCACCTGAAATACCTGTAAATCCAGAAATTCAAATTTTATCTTCTGCGTCTGTTCTTTCAGTGCCAGAAGAGAGCTACAGTTCTCGCATTCCTTGTCTTTTTTCCAGAAACTGTAACACTGACACGTTTCAGATAAATCTCCTGCATTTATCCGTTTTTCCCGATCCATCAGCATTTTCCCGTCTACCAGTCTGACAACCTGAAACACTTCCCTCAAAGATTCCATCTTTCTTTCCGCTTCCTGCATTGTCATTTGGTCCTGTTTGTTCATCCCTTTATCCTCTCAATTTTATCCTGCCATTCATACTCTTTTTTACGCTATATAATGATATAATGTTGGGGTCAAAAATCCTCTTGCAAGCAAGCTTGCATCGGCTTTCTGACCTTTTGACCCTGATATCATCATATAATAAAATTATTATAGGCAAATTCCTCCTTATTGTCCAGTTTTCCTTCATTAAAAAAAACCGAAAATCCAGCAAAGGATTCTCGGTTTTTAATGATTTATGACTGAGCTGCTCCAATTCGGGCAACTGCTCTTTTCAGTGCCGCCTCTGCGCGGCGCATATCTGTGCCTTCTTGCTTCGCAGCAATTCTGTCCTCAGCGCGCTTCTTCGCCGCTTCGGCACGTGCCACATCAATTTCATCCGGCCACTGTGCATCTTCTGCAAGCACCGTTACCCTCTCCTGCAGGATTTCTACAAATCCTCCGAGAATTGCCGCTTTCTTAATCTCCCCGTCATTGTGGATTCGCATCACGCATGGTTCAAGAATCGTCGTCAGCGGAATATGCTTTGCATAGATACCAAGTTCTCCTTCAGTACTTACAAATTCAAGGAATTCGCAGTCACCCTCCAGAAACTTCTTTTCCGGCGAAATAATGTTAAGTTTAAATTTATCTGCCATAGGACGTCCCTCCTATTTCACACGGGCAAGCACGTCATCGATATTACCTGCATTCAGGAAATATCCCTCCGGAATATCATCATGCTTTCCTTCGAGGATCTCTTTAAATCCCTGAATTGTCTCGCCAATTGGAACATAACGTCCTTCCAGACCTGTAAACTGTGTCGCAACGTGGAATGGCTGGGAAAGGAATCTCTGGATCTTTCTTGCTCTGGATACGACCAGCTTATCTTCCTCGGAAAGTTCATCCATACCAAGAATTGCAATGATATCCTGCAGTTCTTTGTATTTCTGAAGAATTTCCTGTACTCCACGGGCTACTTTATAGTGTTCTTCTCCGACAATGTGTGGATCCAGAATACGTGAAGTAGATTCCAGTGGATCTACAGCCGGGTAAATACCAAGCTCTGTGATCGCACGGGAAAGTACGGTCGTTGCATCCAGATGGGCAAATGTTGTTGCCGGAGCCGGGTCAGTAAGGTCATCGGCTGGCACATATACTGCCTGCACGGATGTGATGGATCCGTTCTTCGTGGATGTGATACGCTCCTGCAGCGCACCCATTTCTGTCTGCAGTGTCGGCTGATAACCTACCGCTGAAGGCATACGTCCAAGAAGCGCTGATACTTCGGAACCTGCCTGTGTAAAACGGAAAATGTTATCAATGAAAAGAAGTACATCCTTTCCACCTTTATCACGGAAATATTCTGCAAGAGTCAGTCCTGTAAGTCCGACTCTCATACGTGCTCCAGGTGGTTCATTCATCTGACCGAATACCATCGCTGTCTTTTTGATAACTCCGGATTCTGTCATCTCATAGTAAAGGTCATTTCCTTCACGGGTACGTTCTCCTACACCAGTGAATACAGAATAGCCGCCATGCTCCGTTGCAATATTGGTAATCAGTTCCTGGATAAGAACGGTCTTTCCTACACCTGCTCCACCGAACAGACCGATTTTTCCACCTTTCTGATATGGGCACAGAAGGTCAACAACCTTGATACCTGTCTCCAGCATCTCTGTCTGTGTTGCCTGCTCTTCAAAGCTTGGAGCTTTTCTGTGAATCGGTGCGTATTCAACATCCTTCGGAGCCTCTTTTTCATCAATCGGCTCACCCAGTACGTTGAAGATACGTCCGAGTGTTGCTTCGCCAACCGGAACTGAAATCGGTCCCCCGGTTGCTACGGCGTCCATGCCTCGCACCAGTCCGTCTGTCGGTCCCATGGCGATACATCTTACGATATCATCACCCAGATGCTGTGCAACTTCTACCACAAGTTTTCCTCCGTCCTTGCGCGTAATCTCAACCGCATCGTTGATCTCCGGCAAGTATCCTTCCGAAAACTTAAGGTCAAGAACGGCACCGATAACCTGGGTAATCTTCCCTATATTTTTATCTGCCATTTTCTCCTCCTTACATACAGAAACCTGTATTTATCCGATCGCCTCTGCTCCGGCAATGATCTCGGTAAGTTCCTGTGTGATCGCACCCTGACGTGCTCTGTTATATTTCAATTCCAAATCATCTATCATCTCTTCCGCATTGCTGGTTGCCGAATCCATCGCCTGCATACGTGCACCGTTCTCACTGGCAACTGCTTCCACAAACGCGCCATACAGAATGCTGCTGATATATTTCGGAACAAGAAGGCTGATTGCCTCTTCCGCTTCCGGTTCAAAGTTCATCGGTGTAAGCTGCGCCTTTGCATCCTCTTCTCCCGCTTCTTCCTGCACCTCTGCCGGAAGGACTTTGATCATCGTCGGAATGTGACTTACCGTATTTTTGAAAAATGTGTAGATCAGATAGATCTCACCAATCTCACCATTTTCAAAATCTGTCAGAAGTCTTTTTGTAATACTCTTCGCATCATCATAGGACGGTTCTTCGATCATCTCTGAATAATCAGCGACAATATCATATCCTTTGTGTTTCAGAAGTTCCAGTCCTTTTCCTCCAACTGCATAGATCCGGATATTCTCCTTCGTAAAGGCTTCATTTTCAGTCACCATCTTCACTACATTGGAGTTATATCCACCTGCCAGTCCACGATTGGATGTTACAACAATGACTGCTTTCTTCTTCGAATCATCTGCTTTCAGATATGGATGATTGATATTCCCTGCCTTTGCAAGCAGAGAGGTCATTGTTGCATACATACAGTCAAAATACGGCTTTGATTCTTCTGCCCGGGTTCTTGCTTTCTGCAGCTTTACGGTAGAGACAAGTTTCATGGCTTTTGTAATCTGCTGCGTGCTCTGTACACTGGTACGGCGACGCTTGATATCTCTCATAGATGCCACTTTGTATCACCTACCTTGCCTGAAATTGTTCTTTATATTCTCCGATTGCTTTTCTGAGAGCTTCTTCTACTTCTTCTTTCAGCACTTTGTCATTCTTGATAGATTCCGGAATTTCCGGATATTTTGTCTTAATATAATCAAAAAGTCCGCTTTCAAAAGCCAGAATATCTTCTACCGCAATATCAAGAAGAAGCTTCTTAACTGCTGCATAAATGATAATAATTTGGTATTCTACCGGCATCGGCTGGTACTGAGGCTGTTTCAGGATCTCTTTGATCCGGACTCCCTGTGCCAGACGTTCGGAAGTCTCTGCATCCAGTTCCGATCCGAACTGTGCAAAGGATGCCAGCTCACGGTACTGTGCAAGATCAATACGGATTGTACCAGCGATCTTCTTCATCGCCTTGATCTGTGCCGATCCACCTACACGGGATACAGAAAGTCCGGCATTAACGGCCGGTCTGAAACCAGAGTTGAACATCTCTGTTTCCAGATAAATCTGTCCGTCTGTGATGGAAATAACGTTGGTAGGAATGTATGCTGATACGTCACCTGCCTGTGTCTCGATAATCGGAAGTGCAGTAAGTGAACCTCCGCCAAGTTCATCTGAAAGACGGGCTGCTCTTTCAAGAAGTCTTGAATGCAGATAGAATACATCTCCCGGATAAGCCTCACGTCCAGGTGGACGTTTCAGAAGTAAGGAAAGGGTACGGTATGCAGTTGCATGTTTGGACAGGTCATCATAAACGATCAGTACATCATCTCCGTTCTCCATCCATTCTTCTCCCATCGCACATCCTGAATACGGTGCGATGTACTGCAGTGGTGCAAGCTCACTGGCTGTTGACACAACTACAGTTGTATAATCCATTGCCCCAAAGGTCTCCAGAGTCTTAACAAGGGAAGCTACGGTCGAAGCTTTCTGACCGATTGCTACATAAATACACTTTACGCCCTGCCCTTTCTGGTTGATGATCGTATCGATCGCGATCGCTGTCTTACCGGTCTGTCTGTCACCGATGATCAGCTCTCTCTGTCCACGACCGATCGGAACCATGGAGTCGATCGCTTTAATACCTGTCTGAAGCGGTGTATCTACTGACTTACGGGAAATAACCCCCGGTGCCACACGCTCGATCTGACGATGCCTGGTTGCCTGGATTGGTCCTTTTCCATCGATTGGCTGTCCAAGTGCATTAACTACACGGCCAAGCATACAGTCGCCTACCGGAACCTCTACAACTCGTCCGGTTGTCTTTACAGTATCACCTTCATTGATATTCTTATGATCTCCCAGAAGAACAGCACCTACGTTGTCCTCTTCCAGGTTCAGAACCATTCCGTATACTTCTGAAGGGAACTCCAAAAGTTCACCCTGCATTGCATTTTCAAGGCCGTGGACACGCGCAATACCATCTGCCACCTGAATAACCGTTCCGACATCCGATACGTTCAGCTCAGAGGAATATCTTTCAATCTGTTCTTTGATCACAGAACTTATTTCTTCTGGTCTTAAATTCATGGAGCGAATCCACCTTCTTTCTACTAATTCTAACTGCTATACCTGAATTTTCTTCAGGCTCTTTGACAGTTCATACAGCTTTGTCTTAATACTTGTATCCACAACTCTGTCACCGATACGGATCACCATTCCGCCGATCAGAGAAGCATCTACCTGATAATTCATCTCAAAGGATTCATACTTTGTCGTCTGAAGAAGCCGCTGCATGACTGCTTCTTTCTGTGCCTCGCTCAGTTCTACTGCTGTAGCGATATATGCAATCCCGATTTTCTTTTCTTCTTTTACAAGTCCGATAAAATATTCAAATACAGAATCTATCTTGCTGTAGCGCCCTTTTTCGATCATCAGCTTCATCAGCTCTACAATCTCATTTGAAACACGTCCGCGGAAAATCGTCTCGATCATCTGCTCTTTGTCTTCACGCATAACTCTCGGATTTCCGAGAATCTTCTGAAGCTCTGCATTTTCTTCGAGGATCACTCCGATACTCTGTACTTCCTCGAATATCTCATCCATTTTTCCGCAGTCACGGGCAGCTTCAAACAGGGCGTCACCATATACCTTTGATACTAGCTTAGCCATGTCTGTTCTCCCATTTCTTTTAATGTCTCTTCGATCAGTTCATCTTGTACACTGGTATCGATCGAAGCTGCTACTACTTTACCTGCCATTGCTGATGCAATGGCGATCATCTCCTGCTTCATATCATCAAGCGCACGCTTCCGTTCCAGTTCGATCTCATTATTGGCACGTGTGATGATCCTTGCTGCTTCTTCTTTTGCTTCTGCAACAATTTCATTTTCGGTCTTCATCGCTTTTTTCCGTGCTTCACTGAGAATAGCCTGCGCCTCTTTATCGATTTCTTTTAATTTCTGTTCGTATTCTTCTTTGTAAACGGCTGCCTCTTTCCGGTCATTCTTTGCTGACTCCTGTTCATCAGCAACTCTCTGCTTTCTGTCCTCCAGAAGTTTTCTTACCGGTTTGAAAAGCAGATATGACAGAAACGTGAACATGACAAGCATACTGAGTGCCATGACACAGGCATCAAAAAGAAGCTGCGCATCCAGATTAAACAAACGTTCCAAGGCGTTGCCTCCTTTCTCTTATTTTACAGGCAAAACCTTTTTTACAGCTTTCCAAGAAGCGGGTTTGCGAACAAGAGAATAAGTGCAATAACCAAACTGTACAGACCTGTTGTCTCTGCTACTGCCTGTCCTAAAAGCATTGTAGACGTGATGTCTGATCTTGCTCCCGGGTTACGTCCTACTGCAGATGCACCATGACCTGCCGCAATACCCTGTCCTACACCAGGACCAATACCTGCGATCATCGCAAGTCCTGCGCCGATTGCTGAACACGCTAAAATTAAAGCTTCATTTGAAATATTACCCATAATAATTTTCCTCCTTAATCACTGCAAACCTGATACTGTCTGAACTTAGATCCCAGTTTGCTTTTTACTCCGCTGACGGCATCTTGTCATTGATATATACCATCGTCAGCATGCAAAATACATATGCCTGAATTGCTCCCGAGAACACATCGAAATAGATGTGTAGAAATCCCGGCCATGCCCATGCGATCTTATACAGAAGACCATAGATAAGTCCCATGATTACAGTACCGGACAGCACATTTCCAAACAGACGAAGTGAGATGGAAAATGGTGCTGCGATCTCCCCGATCAGATTGATTGGGAACAAGAACGGCAATGGTTTGAACAGGCCTGTAAATGCCTCAATTTTGTTGTATTTGATGTTATTGAACTGAATCAGCACAAATGTGATAAGTCCAAGTGGAAGTGTTACACCATAATCTGCAGTTGGTGGCCGAAGCCCCAAAAGTCCCGAAAGGTTTGCCACAATCAAAAACAAAAACAAAGACCCGATATAATTCCGGAACGCCAGTCCGTTTTTCCCCATGCTTCCTTTTACCATATTGTCAAGCATCTCAACGATAAGCTCGGCAATATTCTGCAGGGTTCCGGGTTTGCCTTCGGCATCGCTCAGCTTAGCTCGGACAACCAACGCAAAAATCAGCAGTAATAACGCTACGATCAATATGCTGACATGTGTAGTGGTGAGCCATAACTCCTGCCCAAATAACTGGAATTTAACGAGACCGTGAATTTGAAAATCCGGCTCCTTAGCTGCCAGCATTCCTAAGCTGTTCCCCACGCGCTTTACCTCCTTTACTTAGATTTTTTGAATTTAGCGAAAAGCTTATGCATAATTGGCTGCAAATATGCCGCAAGCTTTAAACTCATAATTCCTGCAAACAGTGTAAGTACATTCGCAATCTGAAGCCAGCTGACGGCTATAAATACTACAACTACAACCAGATATCTTATCGCGTAAGATTTCTGCATGTATCTCTGTGCTTCCTGTTCTCCATAAAGTACCGCCTCATCCAACGAGTTTTTCATATGGATTACCATGAAAACACCTGCAGCCACCCCGATCCAAAGCCCTGCTGTCATTCTCAGATGATCCCCTGGGATAATCAGACATACAATCTGTGCGATTATTCCATACAGAAGCATAGTGATGATCATATCCTTCAGTACGGTATTGTCTGTCTTACTCATGTTGTTTCATTCCTCCCTGCTCAATTTTTGTTTTTGTCTTCCGGATCTTCATTCGCATGTCTCGCAAGTACCCATGCATTGCGCAGACCTGCCAATACACCCACTATCACCAAAGGGATAAAAACTGGAAAAGAAACCTTCTTTTCCAGCCATGTACCAAAAAAAGTGCATAGCAAAATGGGAACCAGTATACTGATACCTAACTGACTGATGAGTGCAAAGGTTTTATATACGCTTTGTTTATATTTCATGATACTTATCTCCATTCTCTATATCACTTTCCATTTATTATATCCTTTTTTATGAAATATGTCCACTGGTTTACACACGATTGTATTTTTTCTTATACAATTTCCAAATATTGTCATCACTTTTACCAATAAATGCCATTAAATGCGTTGATTATTTAAAATATTTTATATAGTCATTTTTTTCACAATAGTAAAAGTGCTGCAAAGCGTTTTTAGCCTTGCAGCACTTTTTTATTCATCCCATTCCAGTCTGTGAAGATGTCCTTCTGTATTCATTCCGGCAAACCCATTCTGCCGGAGCGCTTCATATAACACGATCGCAACCGAATTCCCAAGATTCAGTGAACGGATATCTCCGATCATCGGAATCCGGATGCTGTCTTCCTTGTGGTGACAGAGGATTTCTTCCGGAATCCCTGCGCTTTCTTTTCCGAACATGATATAACAGTCCGGTTCATATTTAACATCCGTATAAAGATTCGGTGATTTTGTAGTTGCCATATAAATCTTCGCTCCCGGATTTTTTTCCATAAAATCCCGGTAATCAATATAAGTCGTCACATCCAGATGTTCCCAGTAATCCATCCCTGCCCGCTTCAGGTTCTTTTCATTTAACCGGAAACCAAGTGGCTCGATCAGATGAAGTCTGGTATTCGTCGCCACACAGGTCCTTCCGATATTTCCGGTATTTGCCGGGATTTCCGGTTCAAAAAGTACAATATTAAGCATTTACATTCTCCTTCATTTCATAAATTCGTGCCAGTTCGTCCGGTGCCGGTCTGTCGAGAAATCTTTTTTCTCCCCCACCCCAGATGATCCTCTCGTTTCCTTCTGTTGTGTGTCCGATGATCTCTGCCGGAATACCTTCCCTTTTCAGTCTTTCCTTTAGTTCTTCACCCTTCGGTGTCACCATAAGAACCGCTCCTGTACTGGTAAGCTGGTAAGGATTCAGATGAAATACTTCACAGACTTCAATCGTTTCCTGACGTACCGTCATTTTCTTCATCTCTACCGAAAGACCAATTCCTGCACCTTCTGCCATATCCCAAAGTGCTGCAAGAATCCCTCCTTCTCCGATCGGATGCATTGCTGACACCCCGTTCCGGCCGGCAATCTCCATTGCCCTGTCACTGAAAATTTCATCTCTCATATCTTCCAACTTATTTAAGAATCCCGGCGCAAACCGCTCTGCCAGAGCCGCCCCTTCTTCCCGTATGATCCGTAAGGTTCCTTCCATACCAATCCATTTAACCAGGACAATCTCTTCGCCTGCTTTTGCCGATCTGCTTGCAAGCAGCTGTTCTTTTTTTGCCTCACCGTGTGCTGTTACATGAACAATACTCGTCTGGATCCCATTTACACTTTGCGCATCTGCAAAGAAAACCCTGAGACCTTTTTCTTTACATATCTCCGAAATCTCCACCATCATCGCTTTCAATCTGGACTCATAGGCAAACGTCGGGAGCATGATCCGGACACTGATTCCATATGCCCGCGCTCCTCTGGAAGCCAGCTGATCCACTGCCTGCGCTATGGCAAATACTCCAAGATCTTTTTCATTTCCGGCTAATGAAACATCCGTTGCGATTGTGATCCGCTCTTCACTTTCATCTGCTATATAACAGGTTTCCTCCTGTGACGGTCTTAAAAAATCTATACCTTCTATATTATTCTGTATCTGTTTTAAAACCGAACGCCGATAGACGGTCTGTGACACTCTTCCTGCTTTCATACTTTTATCCTCTTTCTGTTCTGCCATTCTTTCCAACAGCCGCCTGCTTTTTATTACTTAAGTGCAGATGCCTTGCTGATCGCCGCATTAATCTTCTCCTGATCCTGGGTTTCAATTGCTTCCTCCACCAGCTTAGTTGCCTCTGCATTATCTGATTTTGTCCCGACTTTCACGGTAACATCAGAAGTCTGATAGGTGCTGTTATTGATTACTTCCCGGCTGACCTCTTCTCCGTTTTCATAGGTAATTTTCCAGAGCCGTGCCGTGCTTCCATCCATTCCGGCTCCCTCTGTTTCCTGTGAGCCGACCGCACTTTCCGTATCTTCTACATACTTTTTCGTATACTCTGTTGTCTCCAGAGTCTCACTTTCAAATTCCACGGAATGTCCTGCAGCTCTGGTATCTTTTCCGTAAATATAAAAACCAAGCTGGTTATTGCCATCAATATATCCTTCGATCAGGATCGGTGTATCGTAATTATTGACAAATTTAAAATCACTGATTCCTTCCGCTATCATTGCATCCCTTGATGGTTCTACATAACTGACACTCATGGAATGCGGTGCACGCCGGGTGACCTCCAGTTCCGCATAAAGAACCGCATTATAAAGCGTCGTAGATACCTGACACAGTCCACCTCCGATACTCTCTACAATCTGTCCGTTCTCATAGGCACTTCCTGCCACATAGCCATTCTCTTCTGTGTAAGGAAGTGTGGTCTGTTCCACTGAAAATTCTTCTCCCGGCATAACAACAGTTCCGTTGATCAGCTCCGTTGCACGCCTGATGTTCTGCACGCGGTCCCCCCATCCGGCGTTTGTCGTATAAGAGCCAAGCTCATCCTGCAGGGATTCCAGATCTGCCTTTTTGATCGTCGGCTCTTCCATATCCAGCTTTAACTCGACTTCTGCGTCCTCGTAATTCCATTTTTTGTTCATGAAATTCTTAATCTTCTTCACAGATTTATCTACATCAACCGTATAACCTTCTGCTTCATCTGTCAGATCGAATCCGCTTCCGTTATAGGATGCCGATGCATTGACCGCTTTCTGTTCCAGCGGAACCGCACGTTCCTGAATCAGCTCTCTGAGTTTTGCTTCATCAACTTTAAAGCTTTCATCTATGACATATTTCTTCTTATCTAAATTATGTATCTTCTGATAGCGGCTCCAGATGCTTCCATTTTTTCCGTATCCGACCGCCTTTTCTGCAAGCTTATCAATATTTTCTACTTCCGCTCCCATTTCCTCGATTGACACATCTGCGCCATGATCTTTTACCTTCAGTACAAGTTGCTTGTTCCGATAATCTCCAAGTGTATTGTTTACCGCTTTCACTGCTTCTTCCTTGGTCATTCCGGATACATCTGTCTTCCCTATAAAAACATTTTTGCAGATATGCTCCTCATCTGCCTTGCTCACATACCGCCATAATGTGAACTGAATCACGGAGAAAATAATCACGATGGCTGCAATAACCGTAATCCCCACATGCAGATTTCTCTGCCGGATACGCTTTTGTGCCTTTTCACTTAACTCTCTCTTTTTCTTTCGTGCCGCCATCAAAAAAATCCTCCTGATTTTATATGATATATGGAATAATTGATGTTGCTACCATTGCAACAATAACAACAAGAATAATCACTGCCGCTATCTTCCGTGTCTGTTTTGGATTAAACACTTTTTTTCACCTCAAATCACACATTTGTTTTCATTCTATACTCTTTCATTTCTTTTTTCAAGATATCCATTACTACTGTCAGATGTTACTGTTTGCATAATTCCCGAATTTCTTCTGTAACACAAAATACCTTTGCCTGATGATCCAGTGGGTTCCGGTTCTGGTAGTCAAACAGAAGTACACATTCTTCCTCTTTCATATCCCCCAGAACATCATAAGAAAACCTCTCGATGTGCGTCATTTTTCTAAGCTGCCGCTTCTCCATATTTTCATAATTTTCCAGATAACGCCTCTCTTCATCCTCACGGTCATAGAACAGGCGGAACTCTTCTTTGGAAATCCGCTCATCGCCTGCAAATAACGGACGGCTCTTTGCATTCTCCCTCAGATAAAAGTCCAGTGTCAGAAGCTGCTTATACGCCTCACATCTTTCTGCATCATAAAATCTTGCAAAATCATACAGGATCTCATATCTTGCCGTGCGTGCATGACTTAAAGTATCCAGCCCATTTTCTTCATAATACTCTGCCAGCTTTTCAAAAAGCGTAAATGGTCTTTTAAAGTGTCGGATCAGATAAGGAAGCGTGTAACAGAACTGCCTGCTGTTATAGTAGGTCTCCACCATTTCCTCGATCCCTTTCAAGCGCAGGGTATCCTCATATGGAAGCCACTTTGTATACAAAACTTCATACGGTGGCATTCCTTTATAAACCAATCCGTAATCGTCTCTCTTCTCTTCCATATAAGAACCCTTCAGTACTTTCAGAAAACCAAGCTGCAGCTGCTCCGGTTCCAGTGCATAAACATCATCAAAGGATTTTCCAAAGCTTTCATAATCTTCATACGGCAATCCTGCGATCAGATCCAGGTGCTGATGTACATTACCATAAGAATTGATTCTCCTTACCACTTCTGCAACCTGTTCAAATTTCATTGTCCGGTGAATCTCACGTATCGTATCCAGGTTGGTAGACTGCACACCGATTTCCAGCTGGATCAGCCCTGGCCGCATGGTTTTTATCAATTCCATTTCTTCTTCATTCAAAAGGTCTGCCGCAACCTCAAAATGGAAATTGGTAATGCCGTTATCATGCTCTTTGATATAACGCCAGACTGTCATGGCGTGATCATGTTTGCAGTTAAATGTACGGTCTACAAATTTAACCTGAGGTACTTTATGATCGATAAAAAATTGCAGTTCTTTTTTTACCAGTTCCAGATCACGGAACCGCAGACACTTATCTATAGAAGAAAGACAATAACTGCACGAAAATGGACATCCACGGCTTGTCTCATAATAAATAATCTTATGTTCAAAAAGCTCCATGTTCTCATATACAAACGGAACCTTACTCAGATCCATGGTCTTGCGCCATTCATTTTCCACAATCTGCCCAGTCTGTTCCCGGTATACGATTCCTTTCATATTCTGAAGTCCGTCCGCTGTCTTGTCCTGATAAAAGTGTAAAAGATCGCAGAAAGTCTGCTCCCCTTCTCCTTTCATGACGCCATCCACTTCTGGCAGACGCTCCAGCACCTTTACTCCATCATAAGATACCTCCGGTCCGCCTATCCAGATGATGATCTGCGGCATCACTTTCTTGATCTCCCTGCAGATCTCTTCAACATAAGTAAGATTCCAGATATAGCAGGACAGACAGAGCATGTCCGGCTTCCTTTTGTAGATATCCCGCAGAATCTCATCGAGCTGCTGATTGATCGTATATTCTCCAATACTGATCTCATCTGATGTATCACCATACTTTTCCGCATATGCTTTCAGACAGTAGACTGCCAGATTGGAATGTATATATTTCGCATTGACTGCACCTAAAAGTACTTTCATATCGTTTCCTTTCCGTTTCCAAAAAGTTTTATCTTTAGTATCATACTCCATTTTCAGATTGACGTAAACCAAAATGATAAAATAAAATCTCCTCAGATACATTGACATTTTTACAAAAACACGGTAAAATAATGTTCTGTGCAGCCGGGGTGCTAGCGGTACCCTGTACCTACAATCCGCTATAGTGGGGGTGATGCTGTGCCGAGGGCTTTACTTGTCAAAGCTGCCTCTGGTTTGTGGCGTTGAGATTTGGGTCTTACGCGGCGGGACTCTGTGAACCGTGTCAGGTCGGGAACGAAGCAGCACTAAGCAGAACCTCTCGGGTGCCGTAAGGTAGCCTGGATTGAGTTTACAGCCAGAGTAACGTTTGGTAGGCTTTAGTTCGACGCACAGCGCACAGAAAAAAGAAATTACAAAAGCTACGGATTTTGCTTCCGTAGCTTTTTTCATACAAAAAAGCCTGCCTTTGACAGGTTCTTCGATTAAGGATTTTCTTCCGGCATATTTGCTGATTCCTGTTCTTTCTTTTTCATCTTCTGCTTCTTGCGCAGTTCCTTGAAAAAGCTCTTCATCATCTGTGAGCATTCTTCTTCCAGAACTCCTGTCGTAAGCTCTGCCTGATGATTAAACGCTTCCACCTGTAGAAGATTCAGGATGGAACCGGCGCATCCGGCTTTCGGATTCATACATCCAACAACCACTCGTGGAATCCTTGCCTGTACAATGGCTCCGGAACACATCTGACATGGTTCCAGCGTTACATATAAGGTGCATTCTTCCAGCCGCCAGTCACCCATTACCTTACTTGCCTTTTTGATTGCAGAAATTTCTGCATGTGCAAGGGGATTCTTATCCGTTGTCCGCCTGTTGTATCCTCGTCCGATAATTTTCCCCTGATATACGATCACACAACCAATCGGTACTTCCTCAATTTTCCATGCTTTTTTCGCCTGACAGATCGCTTCCTTCATGTATTTTTCGTCTTCGGTCAATATCTTCCGCATCTTCCTTCTCCTTTACTTCTTTTCGAATCACTGCCCCTACCGGTCTGCACCAGTAACCGAAATGTTCCTCATCTTCAATCTCATATTCTTCCAGATCCAGTTCACCATCAGACGGCTTCATGAACTGACTGAATCCAAATGCTCCTGCCGCCCGCTGCTCACCAGGAAAATAAAGTCCCGGAACCCCAATCCAGCATTTCCCTTCTTTTTCAAATGATACCAGATGATGGTAATTATAATATCCATGGAGAAGAAAATGATTATTCGCAAGCTTCCATTCCTTTCGCGGAAGTCCGGCAATCTCCTGACGGGTGATTTTATAGATGATATCCTTTGTGGTTTTTGGTGGTAAATCTGAATTTGCGTTCTGAGAGTTTCTTTCTTCCGGCACATTTGGGTTGCTTTTCGATTTCCTAACTGCATCTGTGTTTTTAGATTGTTCTGAGGTCTCCTGTTCTTCTATATTCTCATATTTTCTCTGGCTTGTTTTCTCCTCAAGTATTTTCTCATTTCCTGGCTTCTCGTATTTTTCATTGCTTAGCACGTCTCCGCCATTTGCAATTTTTTTATTTTTCCCCGATTTGTTTAGCTTCCATTCTTCTTCCGTAATCATCCTGCTAACATCTACCGGTCTCGCCTCATCCCAGACTGCTCCATAATATCCTGCATCCGCTCCGTTTCCAGCCCGAAGGATCATTCCACCAATCCTGCCAAACTGTCCATCTCCTCCCACATCGTCTGTCGTATAACTCAGCTTGTAGCCAAATGCCGCCTGTGCGCCTCTGATCTCTCCCATCCGGATTCCAATACACTTGCCATCCTCTTCATAAAAGAGATATATTTCCAGTGTACGTCCTCCTGCCACCGGAAATCCTCTCCCATAAATCTGGATTTCCGCTGTATCTGTCTGTTCAAGAACCTTCACAAAACCTGTATTTCTTGTCCTTTTTCCATTCTGATATTCATATAAATACCGGATAAAGCTTTTCATAATCTAGCACCTGCACCTTCCTTCTAACTGCCTGTTCTAAACTATTCTGACTTTCCGGTAAAAATTACCATTTTTAAAAAATCAGAGCGGAATCTTCCGCTCTGACAAATAACTCATTGATTAATCCAGATAAATCGGTGGCTCGTAGTCTTTTCCCATCGTAGCTTTCTTTCGCTCTTCCACCCCAAGGAACGCCCACTCTGTCATGTCTGTCCACTTGTGATCTTTTCGGTCATATACCTGTACATAACCGATTCTGTGTGGATGCATACGCACACTGTTTGTCCGATACTCATGTCCGGTATATGGGTTCACATCTCCATTTACCAGATCTTCATCAATATCCTCCCGACGCTTGATCGGCTGGAAATCCTGCGGCCATCCGGAAGATTTCTTTTCCTTTTTCGGAGTAATCAGCTTTGTAAGTTTTGAAAATGGTGAATTTTTCTCCTCATGAACATCTTCAGTTTCCGCCTCTTCCACTACAGGATTTTCCTCTTTCTGACAGGTTTCCGGCTGATTCTCTTCATAAGCCGGCTGTTCCTGGTACGCTTCTTCCTGCGGTTCTGCCTCTTCCTGGTAAGCAGCTTCAGAAGTTTCCTCCGGAATCTCCTCAGCCCCGGCTTCTTCAACCACTTCCGCTTCTATTTCCTGTTCGGGCTCCTGTAATTCTTCTTCAATCTGTTCTGCGTCTTCTGCAGATACTTCCACATCATCTTCTGCCGGTTCTGTGTACGGCTCTGTTTCTTCTTCAGTCAGAATATCCTCTTCCAAAGTATCTGAATCCGCAATGCTTTCCGTCTCCTTGGCAGCATGTTCTTCTGCATCAAGATCCAGTTCCATCTGTACAGCTTCTTCCTCCGGTTCTGCTGTTGTCTCTTCAAGTATATCTACAATCTCTCCAACTGTAATATCACGTTCTACATTCTTTTTTGCTTCTTCCCTTGCTGCCTTTCTTTCTTTTTTCGCGGTAAGCTTCTCAAGTTCTCTTCCCGTCGGCATCTCTTCTTCATCCAAAGCTTCCTTTTCCGAATCCGCATTACCCAGAATGCTGAGCTGGAACGGGCATCCAAGAATGTCTGCGATCATACGCATATCCTGCTCCTGAAAATTATCTCTGCCAAGCCGCTGTGTCAGATTCTGACGGGACATCTTTTTCCCGGTTCTTGCTTCGATTTCTTCTGCAAGCTCTTTAATCGTCATATCTTTTCTGCTTAAAACAATTTTTACCTGCTCTCCGAATGTGAGACTAATCATTTATTTTTCCTCCTTTTCTCCCCGTATAAATATATCTTCTTTTTAAATACAGACTTATTGCTTTGTTAACTTAAAACTTTCTTGATAAAGGAATCTTTTTCACTTATCTTTTATTCTAGCAAATGACATTTTATCCGTCAACACCTAATAAATGCACGAATTTTTTGTATTTTTTTAAAAATAATTTGACAAATCAAAATCAGTCGCTATAATAAAGCGTATCAAGAACGACGGCGTTCCCTAGTATCCGGGGAACGCCTTTTTTGTTCTTTTTTTAAATCGAGAAGGAGGGACTCAGTTATGAAAAAACTAGAAATCATTATCCAGCCGGAAAAACTGGAAGCCCTGAAAGCAATCCTGGATGCTTCCAATGTCAGCGGTATTATGATCAGTAACATTATGGGATATGGTAATCAGAAAGGACACAAACAATTTTATCGCGGTGCTGAATACAGCGTAAATCTTCTTCCTAAGATCAAAGTAGAAACCGTTGTTGAACCGGAAGTTGCAGAACCTCTGATCCGGAAAATTGTCGAAGAGATCAAAACCGGTGCGTACGGCGATGGTAAAATTTTTGTTTACGAAGTACAGGATGCTGTAAGAATCCGTACCGGCGAACGTGGCTCTGCTGCTCTTTAGCTAAAAATATATGTGAATTAGAATAGTGTTGAATATCGTTATCAAAGAGGATAACTACAAATGAACTGCCTGTAGATCATTCATTGTAGCTATCCTTTTTATTTGAAATGGAGGATGTTAAATATGGGATTATCTGATTTAATTGCGGACGGAATGGATGCAACCGCCGCCACTGAACTACTGCTTAATGTTGTCTGGACAATTGTCGGTGCAACTCTTGTTTACTTTATGCAGGCTGGATTTGCAATGTGTGAAGCCGGATTTACCAGAGCAAAAAATACTGGAAATATACTGATGAAAAATATGATGGACTTTGTTCTTGGAAGTTTGTTCTTTTTCATCTTCGGATTTGCGATCATGCACGGAACCGACTGGAATGGTATCATCGGTATAAAAGGGTTCTTCAATCCTACAACACTTGCCGATGCCGACGGACTTTTCAACGGACTGCCAATCGGAGTCTTCCTTATTTTCCATACAGTATTCTGCGCCACATCCGCTACCATCGTATCCGGTTCTATGGCAGAACGTACAAAATTCCTTGCTTACTTATTATATAGTGCAGCAATCAGTATTTTTATTTACCCGGTAACCGGCCACTGGATCTGGGGCGGTGGATGGCTCGCTCAGATGGGATTCCACGATTTTGCAGGTTCCACAGCAGTCCATATGGTCGGCGGTATCTGTGCACTTGTTGGTGCCAAAATCCTCGGACCTCGTATTGGAAAATATGATAAAGAAGGGAATGCCCGTGCGATTCCCGGACACAACCTTTCCATTGCAGCTCTTGGCGTATTTATTCTCTGGTTCTGCTGGTTCGGTTTCAACTGCGGCTCTACCACAGCAGCTTCCACAGACCTCGGTGATATCGCAATGACAACCAATCTTGCCGCTGCTGCCGCAACACTTGCTACCCTTGTTGTAACCTGGATCCGCTATGGAAAACCAGATGTCTCCATGACATTCAACGGTTCCCTCGCCGGACTCGTAGCAATCACCGCCGGATGCGACACCGTCAGCAACTACTCTGCAATCATCATCGGACTGATCGCTGGTATCCTCGTCGTATTCTCCGTAGAATTCTTCGACAAAGTAGCCAAGATTGATGACCCGGTAGGTGCGATCAGTGTCCACGGCGTATGCGGTTTCACAGGCAGTATCCTCGTCGGAGTCTTCTCCCCGGAATACACCCTCAAAACCCAGGTGATCGGTGTCCTTTCAACCGTAGCCTACGTCCTCGTAATGGCAATCATCGTATTCACCATCATCGATAAAACCGTAGGCCTCCGCGTCATCAAAGGAGAAGAACTCGACGGTCTCGATATCCACGAACACGGCTGCTCAGCATATGCAGACTTTAACTTCCGTTTATAGCCGGGCGAAGTAAAATAAAAAGATACAGCCTCTGGAATGCTCGCATTTCAGTGGCTATATCTTTTTTTCTTAGTGAGCGGCTACGCGACTGAGGAAAGTTGCCAGACTTTCCGAGGTTCGCCCGGCGGACGTCTTGTACTACCTTTATCATTCTACATCCCCTGAAATCCTTCCATTTCAGAGGCTGTATCTTTTTATTTTAATGAGCGGCTACGCGACTGAGGAAAGTCGCCTGACTTTCCGAGGTTCGCCCGGCGGACGTCTTGTACTACCTTTATCATTCTACCACTTCTTATTCTTCAGCACGATCGCCGATTTCTTACCCATCATCAGTGAAATATTTCCCTCTTTCACGATATACTCTTCGAATTCTCCAATATACCCATCTTCATAAGAATACATCACTCGCGCCATATTATGTCCTTCGGCAACTTCTGCCTGCCATACCGGAACCCTTACTTCCTTCAGATGATCGGAATTATTGATAATAACCACGATCTGCTCATTCCCCCAGAATCTTCCATAAGCCAGAAGATCCGGTTCTGCTTTCAGCATCTTGATCGACCCCTTTCTGAGAGCCAGAGACTTTCTGTGGATTTGGATCATCTCACGGTAGAAATTGATCAGATCCCGTTTTTCTCTTCCCCACGGATAAGTTCTCCGGTTATCCGGATCCGTGAAACCACAAAGTCCTGCTTCGTCTCCATAATAAAGGGTCGGTGCTCCCGGCCAGGTCATCTGCATGATGATCGCTTCCCGCATAACTGCAAGGCTTACCCCTTCTTCTGCCGCACGCGACCCAAGCTGTCCCACACGGCCAACCTTGTGGTTGGTACGCGTCAGGAAACGGGAATGGTCATGGTTTGACAACTGGTTCATCGCCGTCTGAAGTGACGGTGTCATCATATTTGCCATATGATGCTTCATCGCATTCATAAAATGGTCTGCATTTCCGAGAAGATCGCCGCGATATTCATCACTGTGTTTCTCCATCCCGGTCAGAAACCAGGTGACCGGCTCCATAAATGCATCGTAATTCATAACGCTGTCCCATTCATCGCCCTGCAGCCAGTCACTCGGATCTCCATAGTGCTCGGCAAGGATCAGTGCATGTGGATTTGCTTCTTTTACTGCCTTACGAAATTTCTTCCAAAATTCATGATTGTACTCATTGCTTCTTCCAAGGTCTGCCGCAACATCCAGTCTCCAGCCGTCTACATTATACGGCGGTGAAACCCATTTCTTTGCGATACCAAGAACATACTCTTCCAGCTCTTTTGAATCTTCATAATTCAGCTTTGGCAGTGTATCGTGTCCCCACCAGCCGTCATAGCTTCCATTGCCCGGCCATTCATTCTCACCGGTACGGTGGAATAGAAAATAATTCCGGTACGGACTCTTCGGTGACACAAAAGCACCTACTTCGTAACCATCGGCGCTCTCGTAGATCAGCTCTCTGTCCAGCCATTTATTGAAAGAACCACAATGGTTGAAGACGCCGTCAATGATGATTCGCATTCCCCTCTTATGGAGTTCTTCTACCAACTTGATGAACAGCCGGTTACTTGCTTCCAGATTCTCTTTTCTGGTAGTTCTTGTCCGGTAACGGTCCGCATGGATATTGTTATTTTCTCCCGGATCCAGAAGCCTTCCTTCATCGACTTCAATTTTACCGACATGCGGATCAATATAATCGTAATCCTGTGTGTCATATTTATGATTAGATGGTGATACAAATAGTGGATTACAATAGACAACTTCTACTCCAAGTCCATGCAGGTAATCCAGTTTATCAATGATCCCCTGGATATCTCCTCCGTAAAATTCCCGTACATCCATCGGCTGCGGATCCCGGTACCAGTCATCTACATGCTGAACCTGCTCTCCAATATAAAAGTACTCTCCCGTCTGTACATCATTATCCGGGTCGCCGTTACAGAAGCGGTCTGTATAAATCTGATACATGACCGCTCCTTTTGCCCAATCTGGTGCCGTAAATCCCGGCACGATTTTAAAATCATAATAATCCACAAGTTTGCTCTCTGCTCCCCATTTGTTATAGTAGCAGATCTCATTTCCTGATCTGATCTTAAAATGATACCGGAATGGTTTATCTTCTAATTTGTATTTCACTTCATAAAAGTCAAATGCCTTATTTGAGATTACTTTGTTCATTGGAATGCATAGTTCGCGGTTTTCCAGATAGACTTCATCTACGTCGTGAGCTGCTGTACGGAACCACAACTGAAGTTCATCTCCTGCCTCCGGTTCCGGCGGACTCACATACGCCTCTGTTCCATCACAAAACAATGCTTCTTTTTTCATAATCTAGCCTCTATTCTTCAAATAATGCTTCAAATTCTTCTCTTGTAATCTTCTCTTTTTCAAGAAGCAGATCTGCACATTTATAAAGAACAGCTTCATGCTTTTTAATAATGGTCTTTGCACGGTCATAACATTCATCAATGATCCGCTTCACTTCACTGTCGATCGTTGTGGCAACCTGTTCACCATAACCTCTGGAGGTATGACCAAAATCTCTTCCGATAAATACTTCATCATTATCATCTCCATAGCTTACAAGACCAAGTGCTTCCGACATACCGAACTTCGTTACCATGGATTTGGCGTATGCTGTTGCCTGCTTGATATCCTGGGATGCCCCGGTTGTAATATCATCAAAGATCAGCTCTTCTGCCACACGTCCACCTAGTGATACGGTAATATCCTGCAACATCTTTCCTTTGGTATTGAACATCTCATCCTTTTCAGGAAGCGGCATCGTATATCCGGCTGCCCCTACACCGGTAGGAATGATCGACACGCTGTACACCGGTCCTACATCCGGAAGTACATGGAATAAGATGGCATGTCCTGCTTCATGGAATGCAGTGATCTTCTTCTCTTTATCAGAAATTACACGACTCTTCTTCTCTGCACCGATTCCGACTTTTACAAATGCTCTGCGGATATCCTCCTGTTGCAGATACACTCTTCCATCCTTTGCTGCAAGGATCGCAGCCTCATTCAGAAGATTTTCCAGATCAGCTCCGGTAAATCCTGCCGTTGTTCTCGCAACCTGTTCCAGATCCACATCATCCCCGAGCGGTTTGCCCTTGGCATGAACCTGAAGGATTTCCAGGCGTCCCTTTACATCCGGTCTGCCGACCATGACTTTACGGTCAAAACGTCCCGGTCTTAAGATCGCCGGATCAAGAATATCGACACGGTTGGTTGCTGCAAGTACGATGATTCCTTCATTCGCGCCAAAACCATCCATCTCTACGAGGAGTTGGTTCAGCGTCTGCTCTCTCTCATCATGTCCGCCGCCCATACCGGTTCCACGACGTCTTGCCACGGCATCGATCTCATCGATAAAAATAATACAAGGTGCATTTTTCTTGGCATCCTCGAAAAGATCTCTTACACGGGATGCTCCGACACCGACAAACATCTCCACAAAATCAGAGCCTGAAATGGTAAAGAACGGGACACCTGCTTCTCCCGCAATTGCTCTTGCAAGAAGTGTCTTACCGGTTCCCGGAGGTCCTTCAAGAAGGACACCTTTCGGGATTCTGGCTCCTACCTGCGTATACTTCCCGGGGCTCTTGAGGAAATCCACGATCTCTGCAAGCTCTTCCTTTTCTTCCTGCAGTCCGGCAACCTGCGCAAACGTCACATGGTTTTCTTCCTGCGTGCTCATCTTTGCCCTGCTCTTTCCGAAGTTCATCGCTTTTGCATTCGATCCGCCCTGACGATTCATCATCATCACAACAAATACCATGATACCTGCCATCAATATGATCGGAACCAGTGTTGTTGACATCCAACTGTCCTGCGGGACATTGTCCACACTGTAGGAAATGTCATAAGATTCAAGCAGATCCTCTGCACTGTTGACATCGGATACATGAAGCTGTTCGATGTCATCATTCTTCAGCCGGATCTTCAGTGTCCCGGTCGGTGCGACTTTGTTCTGCTTGACCTCTACACTTTCTACCTTCTCTTTTTTCAGATCTTTCTGAAAATCCTGATACGTGTATGCTGTCTGCTGCACACCCGACTGGCTCATAAACCAGTACACACCTGCCAGCACCAGAACACAGAGCAGAATCGAAAGACCACTGATTCCTCTTGTCTTATTATTATTCAAAACCTGCTCCTTCCACCTGTTACATCTCTACACTTCCGATGTACGGTAAGTTTCTATATTTTTGTGCATAATCCAGACCGAATCCTACCACAAATTCATCCGGAATATTAAATCCGACATAATCTACATGTACGTCGCGCACACGACGATCCGGTTTGTCAAGAAGTGTACAAAGCTTCATGCTCTTCGGTCCTCTCTTCCGAAGGATGTCAAGCAGATAATAAAGAGTACGTCCTGAATCTACGATATCCTCAACAACAATTACGTCTTTTCCTTCCAGAGACTCATCCAGATCTTTTGCAATCTTAACGATTCCACTGGACTGGGTTCCGTCACCATAGCTACTGACACTCATAAAGTCCATTGTTACCGGCACTGTAATCCTTTTTGCCAGTTCACACATAAAGAACACTCCACCCTTTAAAACACAGATCAGATGAACCTGCTTTCCCGCATATTCTTCACTGATTTTTTTTCCAAGTTCTTCAATTCTGGCATTTACTTCTTCTTCCGGAATTAACATTTTCACTTTCTCGGCCATTTAAAGTACCTCCATTTATCGTAATTTCTAATATTTTCGTTGTCTGCTCTGTCACCTGGTATGCCTTGCTCTGCCGGCAGCCCACAATCCATAAAATCTCGCTTCCCTCTGCGATCAGAGGAATTCCGGCGCGTTCTGCCACTGGTATTTTTTTATTGATAAAATAGGATTTCAGCTTCTGCCTTCCTCCGCTTTCATCAATTACAATAAAATCGCCAGCCCTTCTGGTGCGTACAGCGACACTCTGTTTTATTATACCATAATCAAACCATTTCGTGTACGTTTTTTTCGGGATCTGGCATCTGCATTCTTCTTTTTCAAAAATACGGTAGGAAATTTCCCATTTCCCGTAAGATATCTTTCCCGAAACCTGCTTCAGATCCAGATTTTTCTCTTCTTCTGCCAATTCCGTGTCCTTCTTTTTCCGCTTCAGTTCAATCCCTTCATAGGTTCTGCATGCACAGACCGCATAAGGAAGATCCAGTCTTTTTCCAACCTGCTTTTCAAACAGTCCCTCCAGCTTTTCTACATGAACCTGCTCCAGATCTTTTTCATGTTCTGCCACCAATGCCAATGCTTTCCGTAGAATCATTTTCCGGATCAGCCGTTCCTGTCGGTGATATGCATCTGCATGGATGCAGATTTTTTCTCCATTTTGGTCAGTACAGATCTGATATGCACTTTCCGTCTGCCGTTCCATATAATCCCAGATCTCCCTAAGCTGATCCATAGACCGATTCATATGCTCCACGGTTTTTTCATTGATATTTTCTTTAAAATACGGAATCACATGGTTACGGATGCGGTTTCGCATATATGCATCTTCCATATTTGTTGCATCAATGCAGTAAGGCATCTCCCGTCCTTTCAGATAATCCTCGATCTCTTTTCTCCCCACGCAAAGAAGCGGCCGTATATACATCCCATTTACCGGATATATACCGCCGAGTCCCCGAAGTCCGCTGCCGCGGGCCAGATGCAGGAAAAATGTCTCTGCATTGTCATCCTGATGATGTGCCAGTGCGATCCTTGTTCCTCCCCATTCTTCCGCTGCCTGCTCAAATATTTCCCTTCGTGCAGTCCTTCCCGCCTCTTCTTCTGACATCCTGTATTCCACTGCCATTTTCGGAATATCCACCGAAACACTCCTGCATGGGATTTCTTTTTTCTCACACAGTGTCTTTACAAATTCTTCATCAGCTTTTGCCTCTTCCCCACGGATCCCGTGATTCACGTGTACCGCAAGGATCTCAAATCCGATCTTTTTTCGCAGCTCTTCCAGTATCAGAAAAAGGCATACAGAATCTGCCCCTCCAGAAAGACCAACGACAACTTTATCTCCTTTTTCAAGCATCTTCCACTGCCTGATATAGTTCTCTACTTTTTCTAACATGGTAAATTCCTCTCGTCTTTTATCTACTGTAACACATCTTCCAGATTCCCGCCACAAGGACTGTCATATCATCTCCTGCTTTTCCGGCCGCCAGCTCCAGCACCTTATCCAGAATATAATTCGCCAGTTCCTCCGGATTCTCCAGCGGACTTCCCCCAATCATCAGATCCAGTAAATGCTCCTGCTCTCCTGCCGGAAGCGCATCCAGGATCCCGTCCGATACCATGACCACCACATCTCCGGATTCCAACTGTCTGGTTTCCTTTTCACTTTGCTGTCTCTGGATTACCCCCAGCGGAAGACTTTCCGAACGGATATGCTCCACCCCGTCTTTAGTCCGCAGAAATGTCACTGCCGCTCCTGCTTTTACAAACTCACATTTTCCATTATAGAGATCAAAAATGCTCATATCAACCGTAGAAAAGCGAACCTCTTCCCGTCCCATAACAAGAGCCGTATTGATCATGGAAAGTGCAGTTTCCACAGGAAATCCTGCTCCAAGAAGCTCTTCCAGCATTTCTACCAGCATCCCGCTTTCCTGTAGTGCTCTCTCACCAGATCCCATTCCGTCTGACAAAATTGCCGCCTCTTTTCCACCCGGAAGTGTCTTCATAAGAAAACTGTCACCAGATATCTTTTGTCCGTTTTTTCCCATTTTTGCTACACCCTGCAGCACATAATATCCCGGTCCTTCCACACATACAATAGTTTCATACTCCTGTCCCAGAACCTGCCTCTCGTTCTGAGCCGGGCACATCCTTCTCTTAGTACATACTGATAAAAGCTCTGCCGCTTTTCTGGTTGGGATACAGTTTCCCTTCTCACTTTTTACCGTTACATGAATTTCATATCTGCCATGCTCATCCACAAAAAAAACGGAACTCAGCATCCGGATCCCTGCCTTTTTGAAATGCTGCGCAACCTTTTTTGCAAGCGGCGGATCCGTAAAAATACTCGCATCCAGATCTCTCGTCACATGGCAGAGCATGTCCGCAAAAGAATCCAGCTGTGCCGCACATCCCTCACGGCTCTGTACCATCTTATTATTCCACACCAAAATCCTTTTTGCCTCCTGGAAAGTTTCCAGTGATTCTCGTAAAAACCGTGGTGCCTGAATACACTCCCTCTGAAGATGCTGTTTCATCTCTTTATTCAGTTCTGCACCATATCCTTCAATCGTACACAAAAGATCATAAAAAAGCTGCCAGTGTTCTGCCTTCTTTCTCTCCAGGCACTCTGATTTCCTGCTGCATCCTCTGCACACCTTCTCCGTAATCCGATCATACATTTCTGTCATTTCTTCGGGTGTAAAACACTGCTTTTTCGGCTCCATTTTCAGAAACCTGTCTGCCAGATGCCGAAGCGACACTGCCATTTTATCTGCCTGCGTTACATATGGACTTGTGATCACTTGCTCCTCTCTGTATTTAACCTCCATTTGCCACCACCCTCTAAATTTCTATGAATGAAAAAAGCTTCGGGATATTTTCTTCCCAAAGCTTTTCTTACGTTACTGCTGTGCGCGGAACAGAATCTCATTCTCCTTTACAAGTCCCAGCTTCTCTCTGGCGACTTCCTCGATGTATTCATCTGTTCCTACATATTTTTTCAGTTTATTAATTTCTTCTGAGCGTTCTTTTTCCGCATCGATCTGTGTCTGCAGTTCTTCTTCCTGCACCTTATATGCATCATTGCTCTTTTTGAGCGCCATCCCATGTACAATAACCATGCCGCATAATAATATAATAACTGCGGTAATCGCAACAATACTTCTTTTGTGCTTCTGAAGCCCGCTCCCCGGACGCTTTTTCCGGTTCTTCTTTAAGCTTCCCATCTAATCTATTCACCTTTCGCTATCAGTTGATCTTGTATAGCTTCTTACTACCAAACCCATTTAGTCTTCTACAGTGTACCGTTTTTAATCAGATTTATCAACTCTTTTTACTCTTTTTTCACAAATTCGTGTAGAAATCTTTTTGTAAGCTCTTACAAAGACAGCTGAAAGCAGCGCCATCCCGATTGATCCGAGCGCAATCCCCAGTCCGATATACCACCGCAGAACACCATCACTCGTATGATAGATCTGCACAAAAGTATAAACGGAAATTCCTGCCCAGTAACAGGCATCCTCCAGATTGATCAGCCACAATCTGTGAGCAACCAGTCTGCGCAAAACCCTGATCCACAGATAGACTGCCACAATCAGGACACCGGTCAGGATTGCATAGCAGAAAACCCTGATCTCAGTTCCGATACCAGACATTTTTTCTCCTCCTACCGAAACAGTTTTGACAACAGATTTTCTCCGGCTTTTGCTCCCGAATGGATATCCGAATAAGAAATATTGTCAATATTGCCTGCCAGGTCGACCTCCCCTTTTTCAAGATTCAGCCGGTTTACATGCATGTCCGTACCTTTTACCATCAGCATTCCCTGCTCTGTCTCAAGCAGGATTTCATTTAAATCAAAAGAAAGAACGTCCAGCACTCCCGTTACTGTACCTGTCTTCCGGTTATTGATAACCAGCCTGTGATTCTGAGGTTTTACCAGCTGTCTCTCTTCCATACAAATCCCAACCTTTCCTATACTGTCTTTCTAGTTATTGTATGAATAATATCTGGTAAATATGCCTCGGATCCGCTGCCGGAACAATCTCAAACCACATCTTTTCAGATGTTCCGGAACTTTATAGATAACGGAATAAATCTGCCGCCTCTTCTTTTTTAGTCGTATCTCGCAGATCCAGGACCTCTGCCTTTACAGTCTTGGTTCCAAACTGGATCTCAATGATATCACCTTTTTTTACTTTCGTGGAAGCCTTCGCCACCGCCCCATTGATCAGGACTCTTCCTGCATCACAGGCTTCATTTGCAACGGTACGCCGTTTGATCAGGCGGGACACCTTTAAAAATTTATCAAGTCTCATTTTGATTTTCCCTTCCCGTAATATGAATAAAGCGCAGCCCTTTTCAGACTGCGCCATTTTTCAAAAATGTTCTACAAATTATGCATTAACAGCATCTTTTAAAGCTTTTCCTGCTTTGAATTTCGGAGCCTTGCAAGCTTCGATCTTCATAGTTTTTCCAGTCTGTGGATTTCTTCCTTCTCTTGCAGCTCTTTCGCTTACTTCGAAAGTTCCGAATCCTACTAACTGAACTTTTTCACCTTTTTTCATTTCTTCTGTAACAACATCAACAAATGCTTTTAATACTTTTTCTGCATCTTTCTTTGAAATATCTGCCTGTTCTGCAACTGCAGCTACTAATTCTGTCTTATTCATGACTTACGTCCTCCTGTAAAATATACTCCCGGAACACCCCGGCATTTTGTCTTTTTGCTAGGTTTATTCTGCGTATCCATGCGTTCTGACACGCCCCTTACCCTACATATGTTATATAGGTTTTTACCTTCTTTGTCAAGTCTAAACCCTTAAAATCTAAGATCAATAAAAATTTCAACCTTTTTTTCGACAAAAAATCAGTTTCAGCATTTTGTATAATTTCATTCTGCTGTTTTTATATATAATGCACATCATACTAAGAAAGCACTTCCTTTCCGCCCGTTTTCCGTCCCTTTATTCCGGCGCGCCTTTAAAGCTGCCGTTTCCGCCAGCCTTTGCGCCTTGTATCTGCCTCCTGCTGCCATTATGCCAGTTTCTCTACCTCCTCTGTAAACCGTTCTGCCGCCGTATGGTATCCATGAATACGGCGCGGGTAATTGTTTATCCAGTCCTCAATGCTCTGTACCTCCTCCTCCGTCTTTTCGTCAAAATCCGTCCCCTTTGGTACTTTCCGGCGCACCATTTTATTTGTTACCTCGTTCGTCCCTCTCTCCCAGCTACTATACGGGTGGCAGTAATATAGCTTTGTTCTGTTGCCCTCCCCCAATACAGACTTTTCCAGCGCCTCACAATATGCAAACTCGCTGCCGTTATCTACGGTAATAGTCTTGAATACCTGTTTAAAAAGTTCTCCCCATTTCCTTTCTAACCTATCCACTGCGGCTACTACCGCCTCTGCTGTGTGGTCTGGTAGTTTAAATATTATCTCGTCCCGCGTCTTTCGCTCCGTCAGCACCAGCAGAGTATTTTTAGACTTTCCGCGCTTTCCTATGACACTATCCATTTCCCAGTGCCCAAATTCTTCCCTTTTGTCTATCTCCTCCGGGCGCTTCTCTATACTCTCTCCGGCGTTGGCTCTGGCCTGCTGTTTCTTTACTTTATGATAGCCCCGCTTTTTATTCTTCTTTACTGGCAAATCCTTATTTGTCAGCTTAAGGAAAATCCCTTTATCAATGTAACTGTAAAGCGTAGTGACGCATATTGTAGTTGAAAACTCTCCCTCTTTCCCCTGCGCTTTCAATTCTCCCAGAACGGCAGCCGGGCTATAATCCTCGTTTACTATCTTATCCTCTATGTAATTTGCATAGGCTATATCGTTGCCTATTTTAAGCTGTGTGCCACGCACTTTTAAATTTTCCTCGCAGCGTTTCTGGGCTATATCCGGGCTATACCGTTCTTCCTCCGTCCAGTCACTATTGCGGTGTATGTATCTGCCCCTCTTAAGCTCGTTGTAAATCGTACTGCGGTGTACGTGCAGCTGCGCGGCAATTTCCCTTTTGCTATGCCCCGCTTTTAATAATGCCTCTATTTTTATCCTGTCAGCTTTTGTAAGCTGCCTGCTCCCTTTCTTATTTGCCATTCTGGTATCCCTCTCTTTGGTAAATTTTTGCACGACAAAAGCCGCAGGCTCTTTTACAAGTCTGCGGCTCCCGTGGTCTTACTTACTTGCAGCATTTCCTACAAGGCGCGTATTTCTTTTTTGCTTGGCTTAATGGTATTGCTTTCGGGTTCTTCATCCCGGAACAATCAGGCTTAATATGGTACTTTTTACTGCTGCGGTCTACGTATACGACTGTTTCCCCGGCTGGCTCCTGTGCGCTGCCTCTCTGTTCGTCTACGATAATATCAAGCTCTATATTGCACCCAAACGTATGTACCCCCCCCCAGAAATTTCTAACAATTTTGCTTCATATCTGGCGTTTGGGTATCTATTTGCTAAATCTTTAGACAATTCCGCAGACAGATAGCCTAAAACCTTATCGCCCCATTTTACATACGCGGCAGGCTCTCCATTGTATACGGTTTTTTCTATCTGTATTTCCTCGTCCCCTGTCATTCTGCTTAAAATATCCTGTCTGCTTTCTCCGTCGTCGTTGCAGTACGTAACTCCTACTACTTTTGTCCTTATTGTCTCCGCAATCCTGCTGCCGGATACCGGGCGCGTAGCCTCTCTTGCTGGCTTTCCCGTCTCCGTTTCTTTATCTGCGCTCTTTTTGCCTAAAAAAGCGCATACTGCTGCAATCACAATGCAGCCTACGCCTCCGGCTATATTCCCAGACGGCAGCGCCACAATACCGCTTACAGCAAACAGCGCCGCAACTCCATAAAGTACAATTTTTTTCTTTGCCATAATAAGCCCTCTCTTTCGCCTTTATTTCAATTCTAAAATTTCATCAGCAGAAGCGTTAAGCTCCCTGCATATCTTTGTAAATATTTCCAGTGTAGGGACGTGCGCCCCATTCTCCCAGCGACTTATATCCTTTTGGTGGACTTGCAGGCGTTCCGCAAGTTCTTTTTGAGAAACGCCCGCCGCTTTTCTTGCCTTTCTGATATTCTCGCCTATCATGTTTTCCCTCTTTTCTCTCGCGCTCTGATTATAAGCGCTACGCATAGCTTTATGGCTCCCGCAGTCACCAAAAAGATACCTAACTTTAAAATCATGCTCTTTACTCGGCTTTCCGTTTGTGGTATATTTTCTATAGGCGGCGGGCTTTCGCCCGCCTTGGTGCTTATTCTAACAGCTTTCCTATTATGATAAGTGCCGTTCCTACGATTAAGTCTATCAGTGCATTGACCGCTAAATCTTGCCACTTGATAGGCTTTTTCTTATGTTTCTTTTTCTTACCCAACGTGCCGTTTCTCCTTTCCAGTGCTTTGCACTTATTTGTTTTGTCCTCCTCTCTATGTTCTTTATTATATACCAACTTTGGTATATTGTCAACGTGTTTTTTTGCTTTCAGACAAAAAATAAGGGCGTGCCGCCCTCTTATGAACGACACGCCCGCGCTTATGCCAGCTTAGTACAGTAATCCAGAGATACCCAGCCTGCGCCGCTTTTCAGCCTGCCCCAGCCTGCGGCACTTCCCTGTCCGGCTTTCTCCTCTACAATCGCAAATACGCCTTTCCCGGTATATTCCCCGGTCTTTGCATAGTTCGTGCCCGCTCCTGTTCTGATATTCAAATCTGAAATATCTATTTTCACAGTATAAGGCACTGCTGCCGCTGGTTTCTGCGGCTCTGGTTCTGCCTCCTCGTTTTTCTTTCCTGCATATATATTGCAAAAGTTCTGGCCATACTCTGCCCGCTTTTTCTGGACTGCTTCGCTCTGGTCTGCTGGTTTTTCGTATCCTAAAAGCACAGCGTCAGAGGCCGCCCGCACAGACGTTGCCGCCGTCAGCTTTTCCATAACAGACTTGTACCCCTGCAATTCCTGCCATAGAAAATCAAGCTGCATATCCAGATTTCCGATAGACGCGCCCGCCGCCTTTGCATAGTCATATAAAGCCTGTTTCCGGCTGTAGTACGTCCACTGCGCCAGCCCGTAGCCTGCGCTGTCATGCACAAAATTAGTATAGCTGCCATTATCTACCGCAGCTGTATACTCCTCGTCACTCATTCCCAGCTTTGTACTGTAGGAATTTTGCAGGTTATTTGCTGCAAGCCCGCTTTCCGCGTACAGGTTCCCCATAAGCCCGGCAGCGGCATAAGCATTTAGCCCTTTTCCAGTCAGAAACTCCCAGATTATGCTTTCTGTGTCTCCTCCGTCTGCCGTTCCGGTTTCGGCCGTTCCCGTCTCGCTCCCTGCAATCTTTATGCAGTAATCCAGAGATACCCAGCCTGCGCCGCTTTTCAGCCTGCCCCAGCCTGCGGTACTGCCCTGCCCGGCTTTCTCCTCTACAATCGTGAATACGCCTTTCCCGGTATATCCCCCAGTCTTGGCATAATTAGTGCCTGCTCCTACTCTTATGTTAAGGTCGTCAATTTCAACCTTTACTTTATATGAGCCTGCGCCCTGCGGGTTCTGCTTCGGCTCGGTAACTTCCGCTCCGCTAATCAGCCCTCTAAACTCGTCCCATTTGTGCGCCGTGGCGTTATAGACATACGGATTAGGGCAAATCTTCCCGGTAACATCATAATGCCGGATAACATGGGACGCAGGAACGCCGTACTTATCCATTAAGTACCTCGTAAGCTCCGCTGCCGCCCTTACGGTCGCGTCCTCAAAATACCAGTCTTTATCTTCCGCCCCCAGATGTGCCGTATTTTTCTTTCTTACGCACAGCTCAATACCTATGCTGTTTGTATTCCGGCACTCCGCATGTTTGTAGCTCTTTGCTCCACAATGCCATGCTATATCTTCGTCCGGTACGCTCTGCCATATTTCCCCGGAAAATCCAACGTAGTAATGCGCAGAAGCTCCTATATACTGCCCCGCGTAATACTGGCAGTTTGCCTTTGCTCCTCCCAACGCTCCGACATAGTGGATAACAATATATTTTATCCTGCCTGTATCGTTTGCGTCTGTAAAATTGTATGGTGTAAGCAGTTTATTTATCTGCATATTATACGCTCTCCTCTCCCCAAAAGCCCATTTCGTCTGCATTATGAGAATTTCTAAACTCCCGCAGCTCCTCTGGTGTCATTTTCGCCACCTTTTCCCGCAGGCTCTTAATTTCTTCCTGCGTCATTTCCTTAGTGCTTTCGCTTTTGATTTCCGCCATGCTATTACCTCACTTTTCTTCATTCAAAAAAGCGCCTGCGGTTTCCCGCAAGCGCCCGGTTCTTTGCCTTACTCCTCTGTGTCGTCCATTTCTACCTCTGTTTCCACCTCAACGCCGATATTGGCGCTGTCTGTCAGCCCCTCTCCGATTATGTAGGCCACCACAGAAGCCCCGGCCATAATCAGCGCCGTTACCTGTGTCGCGGTGTTCTCCGCTCCTCCCGTGGCTACAATCATCATTGATACAAAGGACGCTACCGCCGTCCACAGCTTTCTACTTGTCAGCTTTCTTACCCAGTTAATACCTTTCATGTTCTTTCAGTCCTTTCTTAAATATTCTGGGCTATCATATAGATAAGCCCCGTTGCCAGCGCGCCTACCACGATACCCACAACGGTATCAAGCGCCTTTTTCTTTAATTCTCTCCATGCGTCGCCCGGCTCCTCCTCTAACCGCTGGATACGCTTACTTTGCTCTTTCTGCTCTGCTAACATATCCTGCATTTGAATTACCAGCTTTTCAATAGAGGTCGTCAGCCTGTGGATTGCCTTTGTATCCTCCTCGATTAAGGCAATACGCTTGTTCTGCCTGTCGTCCTCGTCTCTAATCCGCTCCAATTCCACTACAAAAGCCTCATTGCTACGCAAATTCAGTAAATCTCTGTTTCTATGCCGCTTTCGCACAACGCTCTTGCCCTTTCTTTCAGTTCTTCTCCGTCATAGCCTGCCGTCTGTTCCCAGCTCTCGATTGTATCCACCAGCTCCACAATCAGCCTGCTTTGCTGCTGTATAATTTCCTGCTGTTCTTCCAGTACCTTAAGCAGCGCCTTTCCTGCCATTTACAAACCGCCGCCCCCTTTCTTTTCCGCCGCTGCCGCAAGCGTTACTATTTTCTTTCGTAAATTGTAGCTGTCGGCGTGGCCTGCGTGTCCCGTCCAGCTTGCAATACTCTTTTGTAACCGCTCTTTTGTAATGTCCCCTCTTTGGTAATTTCGGATTGTTTTCTTCATGCGCTTTATGCTGTCGCGCCTTACTTTCTTGTGTGTCGCCCTATGCTTATATCCCACAAAATCTATGCCGTTCTTCGCTGATAAAATCGCTGTTTTCGGGTTAAGCTCCAGTTTCAGCCGTTCCCTTAAAAATCTCTCAATCTCTGCCAGCCATTCCCGCAGTTGGTGCTTGTCCGAGCTAAGTATTATAAAATCGTCCATATACCGGACGTAATACTTTGCTCCCAGCGCGTGCTTTATGTACTGGTCTAAGATATTCAGATAAGTATTTGCAAATAGTTGACTGGTAAGGTTCCCTACGGGTATCCCTATCCCGTCCGGCATGGTTCCGTTGTGGTCTATAATCCTCTCGATAAGGATAAGCGCTGCCTTGTCTTTTATCAGATTCCTTATCTCTGCCTTAAGCGTTTCGTGGTCGATACTTTGAAAATAATGGTGTATGTCCGCCTTAATTGCATAAAGCGGTTTATCCGGGTTATGCTTTTCCCAGCTGTAAAGCCAGCTTTTCAGCGTGGCAGAGGCCCTGTGCATACCCTTTTCTTTCCGGCAGGCGTAAGAGTGGTAAAGAAAGCGCCTACTGAAAATCGGCTCTATCACGTTGTTTATGGCGTGCTGTACCACCCTGTCATAAAACGGCAGCGCCATTATCTGCCTTTCCTTTGGCTCATATACCTTAAAATATCGGTACTCTCCCGGCTCATAGGACAGTTCCAGCAGTTCCCGCCTTACGCGCTCTAAATTCTCCTCTTTCTCCTTTGTAAATAGCAAAACGTCCTTGCGGTATCTCTTGCATTTTCTGGCTTTATTATAGGCAATCTGGATATTTTCATAATCCGCCATAGCCTCTACAAGCGTTACCAGCTGTCCGTTTCGGTTCTTAACGTGTGAAATACGTTTCAATTAAAAAGCTCCTGCCTTTCGCCGCAGCTACTAACCAGCAGCCCTGCTTTTTCTCTTTGCCTTACGGCGGGACAGCCGCTCTGACTATAGGATATTAAGCATTTGCTTAATTAAAAGTCCTTGCCAGCATTTCGTAAAACACTGCGCCTGTAATGCTCTCACTAAGTCACACGCCCCGCGCGCCCCGGTGTTCGTGTTGACATTCCACGGGTAATTGTTGCAATTCACCGCACGCGCGCCGCACTGCGCGCCATTGTTCCAGTTGCCGCCCGCTATCAGCGCCGCCAGAGGGCTGTAAGTAAGCAGCTGCCCCATATTCCGGCTATCTCGTAGCCTTTACTTCGTCTATGATTTCTCCCAGCATAGCGCCCAACTCGGCAAGCCGTTTGCAGCACTGGCCGTAGTGCTGGGCGTTCATAGCGCTATACTTCAAATCATTTGCCAGCCGCAGAAGCTCCTTACTCTGCTGTAATGCCGTATCCGCTGCATATAAGTGGCTTTTCGTGGCTGTTTTCTGCCACTTTATTACCTCTTGCAGCATTTCCAGTATGGCGTTTCTGGTCGCTGTCTGTAGGCTGAATTTCTCATATTTCGGGTACTTGCTAAGCAGCGGATAGATATAAAGCAGAAAATCATATATTTTCTGGTGCAGCCTGTCGCTTTTGTCTCTCGTCGTCATGCTTTTTTATCCTCCCGCTACTTGCGGCTGGGCTTTCGCCCGCCGTCTACAGACTGTCACACGCCCCGCGCGCCCCGGTGTTCGTGCCGACATCCCACGGGTAATAGTGGCAACCCACCGCACGCGCGCCGCACCGCGCGCCATCGTACCAGTTGCCGCCCGCTACCAGCGCCGCCAGAGAATTATAGTAATACTGATAGATGTTACCAACGTCGTAGTTCTTTTCTCCTGTTTTCAGCGGTGTATTGGTATCCCAGCCCCACGCCTCGTTAGGGTGGTTCTCCGCATTTTTTGCGTGTTCTGCTCTGGTAATCAAATCATTCAGCCACTCCCATACACGGCCTACAGCGTCCACGCAGCCTACAGCAGATACAGCATTAACTACGCTGCCCGTTACGTCTCTGCCGCTATTTGTCGTTGCACTCCATGCGTTTGTGTTCGCGTCGTCCAGTCCCGCAGGGCTGCCAAAAGCATAAGCGCAAAACTCCGCGTAATCCGGCAGGCGCTTACCGCTCTTTGCCAGCCGCTCCACAAAATTATACCAGTTCATGCCCTCCGTTCCTGTCATGGGCGCACAGTTGTACTCCGATTTCAGCCCCATTTCTCCGTCGTCAGAATTAAGGTAAATGTCTACCCATGTGCCGCCTCCGATATATACCATGCCCTCCGGGTTACATTTCGGGCGGTGTCCCAGCGTCCATACGCTGCGCGGCACAATGCCGTTGCTTACGGCGCTCTCCCAGCCTGTGCCAAAAATCACGCCGCTGCTGTTTGTGGGCTGTAAATTCCCGTCCACCTTACGGCAGCGCCCGTAATGAAAGCCTCCAATCTTCCTGCTGTTGCTGGCGTTCCAGCCTGTAGGATATGTGGAATTAAGAGAAATGACATACTGCTCGTCCTGCGCGTCTACCCTGCTGTCACAGATATAAACGTAGTAATCACAGCCCACGGTAAAAGCACTGCCTACGTCCAAATTCGCGGCATTTAAAACGGTATTTCCTGTTTTGAATACTCCCGCTGCCCCTACGGAAATTACGCAGTTTTCCACTAAGGTAAGTTCATTGGCTCCGCTGGCGTATAAATACTGGTTCGTCGGTGTCACAATGTCGCTGATAGTCGCCATTTTGCTTACATTCAGAAGCGCCCGGCTGTCTGTTTTCGTTACGTCGTCAACCAATAATCTACTCATACTTCTTTAAAACTCCTTTCAGCGCTGCAATATCGTTTGTATCCATTCCCGCTACCTTTTCCGCGTGTTCCAGCGCAATAACGGTACTTCCTGCGGCAATTCCTTTAGACAGGGTTAAAACGGTTCTGTCGTTCATCTCCTCGCCTGCCGCCTCTGCCTCCTCGCTCTTTGTGTGGGTAACTGCCGTTACTGTGCCGCATACGTCTCCGGACACAAAAGCCATGCCCTCTGCTGCCTCGTCGCAGTAATAAATAGTTACAGCTTTCTTTGCCTCCTCTGCCTTTACAACGGCGCACTGTATGTATCGCTGCTTTTCCAGCCCCTCAATCTTTGCCAGCAGGTCTGCTGCTTTCAGCTCTCCTGCCGCCACCATAGCAAGGCAGTTGTAATAATCATCTTTTGTCTTAAGCGTTTTTGGAAACCCTTTCATGGTATGCCCCTTTCTTAAAATGTATTTGCAAGGTAAGAATTGCCGATATAGCCAACTCCTAACACTGCCGTTTCTACTGTTCTTTCGTAATGCTGGGACAGCCACGCTGCGCCCATGTAGCACAGCCCTAATACTGCGTCATGGTTATAGTTGATACCCCAGCCGTTTTCTACTGCTGTAAGCCTCGCGTCCAGCCCGTCAAGCGCCTCCTGCATGGCTGTATTTCCCGTCTGTACCTGCTGCCGCAGTTCTTCTACGCTTTCTGTCAGCTCCTCAATTTCTAATGCCAGCTGCCCAGCTGCGTCCTCTCCCAGCTTATCCTTTATGCTCTCAAACCATGTATTAAACTGGCTCTCTGCCTCGGTCTGGAAAGTCGCCATATTTGCCATAAACTGCGTATAAGCTGCTAAAAGCTCGTCGTCCCATTCGCTTAATGTGCTTTCAAATTCTGTATACCGCTCCTCAAAATGGGACTTATACTGATTAAACAGGCTCTCTGTCTTGCTTACGTAACTGTCATAAATCCCGCCGATTTCCGTTAAATAAGCCTCCATGCTCTGCTTATATACGCTAAACTCGTCAAGTACCGCTTGGCTGTATGTACTGAAAAAATCGTCAAACTGCTTCGTCAGTACGCTTGCGTCGATTTCTTCCACTGTCCCCGTCACAATCCCGCACAGGGCAGAATTAAAACGCCTGTCCGTGATATTCTGGGTTTTAATGCTGGTAACGCCTTTCCCTACGTAAATATCCGCAAGCGCCAGCTCCCATATTTCTGTATTTCTGGTTAAGTTAACTGCTGCTGGCTGTGCAGACGGTGTGCCCTTTAAAACAGCTAAGTACATATCCCTTTGTGTTAAATCCCAACGGACTATTACCCGGTCGATACGGTTTAAGGCTCCCTCTGCCGTATCAAGCGTAATGCTGGCGCTTGCCGGGTTTCGGAAAGCATAGCCATTGATAAAGGCGTATCCCGCGTTTACCTTTATCTCCATTCCGCTGTAAGCTATCACTTGCAGTCCGTCGCTGGGCTTTGGAAATACCCCGTTTGCTATGAACGTGGCAAAATACCACGCCCAATCCTCGGCTTTATATACCCTGTCATGCTCTATCGCATTGAATGGTAAGCAATTTGCCATTCCCCTTACCTCACTTTCCTTATTTGGTCTACCAGAGTGGGTAAGCTGTCCCCAAACGTCGCCTCGATTTCCTCCGCGCCTTTCTGGTATGTCTCTGTTACTTCTGTTATCCTTGCGTCAATCTGTATCCCCCATTTATTTTCTTTGCAGGTTATACGGTCGCCTAAATTAAAATCCTCCTTAAAACGCAGGTTTGAATTTGTGTTTATGGTACTCACAAAGTTTATGGTTTCCCCGTAGTTTTCCAGCTCCGCCGCTCCCCGCGTCTTAAGCATTTCTATGTAGGTATCAAGCGGTATCGTTACCTCTGTCTCCCCGCTCTGGTATTTCCTTGCAATATCCGTAGCCTCACAGAAAACCTCTACCAGTTCCAGCCCTTCTGCGCCCTCTCCGTCTACGGTCGTTACTGGCTGATTTCCGTTTTCATCAGCTGCCCCCTGCACATAGATAAAATTCCCACAGTTTTCAATGCTGGCCGTATATTCCTGCTCATTGACGTTATCAAAATCACGGGAAAATATGCAGGGCGTGTTTCCGTCATTATTCTTTGCTGTAAGGTCGTTTCCCTTATAGAGATAAAATCCGTATTTCTTTTCTCTTTCGTTAATCAGAATGTCATAGCCCAGTTTCCCGGCCTGTGCCCGCGCCTTTACCTCGTCGCCCAGCTTCGCGTATACCTCGTTTGCATACTCAACGCTGCTGCCTCCCATATCCGCCTGCTCCAATATGGTAAACTGCGGAAACTGGCGCTTTGCTGTCGCCGCGCTCCCGCAGTTCTTCTGTATCATGGAATTTATAAGGTTCTGGTTTGTATCTGTCTCCACAATCTGCGGGCTGATACAGCGCTTATTGAGCCACCAGCTAAGCATTTTCCCTTGTGCCTCTATCTGCTCTAAGCCGTTTTCGTCCTTTGTGATATGCACATAGGTAATCTGTGCCGCCCGCCGCCAGATACCGCCCGCCGCGTCCGTCACTTCCTTTTTCCCGTCGTGCTTCACAATAATATTGCCCTCAATCAGCAATTTACTGTTATTGTCTGTAATGGGGGCAAGCAGGCTGAATGTTCCCACATCAAAGTATTTCATGCGCCATATCAGGCTTGCCAGCTCGTCGATTGCCCCCAGCGGCTCTATGGCCTTGTCAAATACTCTAAGCTCCATACTCATACCCCCAGATACTCCTTGTTGTAGAATATAGAGACTTCCATAGAGTTTACGCCGCTCTCCGCGTCATAACGGAAATTGTTGTCCCCTATTTCCAGCTGCATAAAGGTACTGTCAACGTCCACATATCGGAAATAATCGGTTTTCTCTCCGTCCCGCGTCAGCGTTGCGCCTTTGCTCCCGTACTGGGTGTTAATCTCTATAACGTCGCCTGTCTGCATGGTAACATTGAGCTTTAAAAACTCCCCTGTATCCACATTTAAAAGTATAGGGTTCGTCACTGTCCCCAGTGCGGTAAACCTTACCCTCATTCCTGTTGATACGTCGCCCTCGTTATAGCAGTCCACAATAACGCTTTCTGCCCGGTATCCAAAAATCATGCTTTCCGGGTTATCCTTTTCTATCTCACAGGGAAACTCCCACGCAGCTACCCAGCTCGCAATATCCTCTTTCTGTTCGTCCTCCTCCCGCCAAAACGGGTTAAGGCAATCAAGCGGTATTGTAAACTCAATCAAAACGCTCTTGCGCTCCAATTTCGGCTCTCCATGTAGGCGGCAGTTAATGACACGCTTAAAGCCTCCAAACTCGTAGGCCAGCGTGCCGGAAAGCTCCGGGTTAAGGATTTTTAAGAGGCTCCGGCGCAGTTCGTACGCCTGCGCCTTGTCCTTGGCGTTGATATGCCCCGTTATATCAATATCCCTTGCCTCTATCCTCTGCCCTACGTAAGTGTCGCCATGCTGTCCCATGCTGTTTGTGCTGTAAAGCACATTCGTAACGCCCGCTATACCGTCAACATCCTTGCTCACGTTACAATGGTATATACTGGCTGCGCTAAACTCTACGCTTTCGCCTCTCTCATTTGTGTAAATCAACTTTTCGTATTCCATAGGCTTACCCCACCGTCCTTGCTATCATTCGGAATTGCCGCGCCGCTTCTTTCTGCTGCTTCGCATAATCCGTAGTGTTGGCGTAAATATTCTGGATAACGGCAAATCCTCCTGCCAGCGCTCCGCTACCGTATGGCCTACGGTTCCCTCCGGTATCGTATACAGCATTGCTGCCTACGTTTACCTTTGTTCCAATGTCAAACTCTGTCGGTATGGCTTTTTCTATCCTCTTGGCTATGGCGGGCATTTCTTTTTCAAATCCCACGCCGATACCCTGCGCCATATATACGCCTACCTCGTCCCGGAAACGCTTCGACGGGCTTTCAATCCCCAGCGCGTCTTTTGCCGCGTCAAGCAGGCTGTTTGCAAGGTTTGATACCTTATTTTTCAGCCAGTCCCAGCCGCTGCTTATTCCGTTCCAGATACCGCTTACAATGTTGCTGCCAATGTCTGCAAACGTGCTGCCGATATTGGAAAATACGCCCGTGATACCGTTAAGCACCATGTTCATACCCTCCACGGCCTTATTTTTAACCTCTGTGCCCCACTGTGCTACTTTGGAAATAGCCCCGGAAATACTGTTGTAAATCTTCTGCGGCACCTGCGTAACGATACTTACGATATTCGTAAGCATAGTGTTCATTACCTCGCGGGCTTTCGCCTGCATATTCGCGCCCCATGTGGCTACCTGTGTCACGGCTCCTACAATGCAGTTCCAGATTTTCTGCGGTGTCTGGGTTACAATATTCACAATGCCCGTAAGCAT
>OLSE01000346.1_pt1 | contig 61581 bp, 53 predicted proteins | sample 1673191 | NCBI WGS metagenome assembly OLSE01 (sample SAMEA3136764, study PRJEB25190) | human gut metagenome | biome: human gut; feature: human-associated habitat; material: faeces | place: Austria | collected 2013
ACAACGAGGACTGGTGGAAGCACATCATCAGCGGCGAGTACAGCCAGTATTTTGATAAAATGTATGGAAATAAGTTGAACTAAAAATTGTTTTGCTTTTTTGATACATTAGGGTATAATAATATATAGAAACGGCTTAATTCGTTGCGATTTAAGGGAATCTGATTAGAAATAAGCAGATTCCCTTTTTTGCAAAAGAAAAATTAGTCACAGGAAGGGAAATTAGTATGCGAATTTCCGTAATTATGGGAATTTATAATGGATCCAAGACCATGGATCAGGCGATTGAATCTATCCGCAGTCAGACATTTACGGACTGGGAATGCATTATCTGTGACGACTGCTCTACAGACAATACCTGGGAAAAGCTTCAGGATTGGCAGAGAAAGGATCCCAGAATTGTACCAATCCGGAATGAAAAAAATCTGCGGTTAGCGGCTACGTTGAATAAATGTCTGGAACTGGCTTCCGGAGAGTATATTGCCAGAATGGATGATGATGATCTCTGTTATCCGGAGCGGTTTGAAATCCAGACAGCATTTTTAGATAACCATCCGGAGTATGGGTTTGTATCATCAATGGTAGATGGCTATGATGGGGAAAAGCTGATTCCAGACTATTGGCACAGGAAAGAATGTCCGCAAAAAAGGGATTTCGTGCATGGTTCTCAATTTGTACATCCAGCGACCATGTTTCGCAGCAGTGTTTTGAAACAGGCAGGCGGATACCGGATTAGTACAGAGACCCGCAGGATGGAAGACTATGATTTATTTATGCGTTTATATGCAGTAGGCTGCCAGGGATATAATATCCAAATCCCACTTCTTAGATACTATATTGATGGTCGTAAAACGCTATATCGCCATCGGATAGATGAAGTCAGGGTAAGGTATCAGGGATTCCAGCGACTGGGGCTGATGCCATCAGCGCTGCCTTATGTGATACGTCCATTGATAGTAGGATTGATTCCTAGAAATATATTGAGGAAGTGGAAAACAAAGAGTAAGGATGCATGAAATGGTTGGAATTGTAATTTTAAATTATAACAGCTGGGATGATACAAGGGAATGTATCGAAAGTATTCGGACTGCAGAGCAGATGCTGGACTATCGGATCTATCTGGTGGATAATTGTTCGCCAGTTCGTCCGGATTCTGAATGGATGCGAAGAATCAGACAGGAGGGAGTGCAGTTCATACAGAATGAGCAGAATTCTGGATATTCAGCAGGAAATAATATAGGAATCCGTCAGGCTCTTGCAGATGACTGCGATGCAGTGCTGATTAGCAACTCGGATGTTCGCTATGAAAAGGGCAGCATTTCTAAAATGTACCAGTATTTGCAGAAAAATCCAAAGACAGGGATTGTAGGGCCAAAGATTGTGCTGAGAGATGGTTCTACGCAGAAAGAATGCATGATGAAAAAGACGGGAATTCGGGAAAAGTATCTTCTCCGGACGCGGTTTTATATGCTTTTCCCCAAATTAAATAACGAGTACTGGGGAAAAAAACATGATTATGAACGGGAAACTTTTCCGGTGTATGCGGTGTTAGGCTGCTGTTTTATGTTTAATAGGCAGTGCGCTTTAGAGGTTACTCCATTAGATGAGACTCCATTTTTGTATGAAGAAGAGCTGATTTTGGGAATTGTCATGGAACAAGCAGGATGGGAGACCGTATATTATCCGGAAAGCGTTATTTACCACCTTCATGGAAACAGTACAGAGAAAGTGAAAGCGTTTGCTTATACCTGCAATGTATGCAGCGAAATTTACTATTGCAGCAGATATCTGGGGATGAAGCGCTGGCAGATAGCGCCGCTTTACTGGTATCGCACCCTTCTGTACGGCCTGAAATCGCTGCAGTACCAGGATTTCAGGCAATACCGGAAACAGTATCGGGAACGGACAAAGAAAAGCCTGAAGGACTATCAAAAGACGTGAGGAACATTATGCCGGAATTATTTTTTCTGCTATTTGCATTTTTAAAACCATTTTATATGTTGCCATCGGGAAGTGTCGGACTTGCGGATCTGAGTATGGCGGTCTGTGCGGTCAGCCTGGCTTTCCGTTCTGCAAAGAAAAAGGAATTAGTATCGACATTCAGACAGGATTGGCTGCTGTATTTATTTCTGATAGCTGTGGCAGTCATTAATGGAATATACGCTATAATCTATAATGATTATGAATTTGTTCGATATACTGCCTTTTGGATCTACAATGCAGGGGCAATTTGGAGCTTCCGACAGCTGGGAAGATTATATGGACAAAGCTTTTTTACGAAATTAAACTACGTAATAAAAGGAAATATAGGGATTCAGTTCCTGATGTTTTTGTCTGGAAGAGGGCGTATTTTTTACGAGTATTGGGGCGGAACCCGTTATATGGGAACGTTTAACGATCCGAACCAATTAGCATTTTTCCTTTTTATGATGATGCTTCTGGCATATTTATATGCCTGTCGATACGGAGATCGGAGTTTTCCGGTATTTTATCTGTTGGCGCTTCCTGTTATTCTGGCATCGAAATCAACAGGGATTTTGCTGGGCGTGATGATATTTACAGGTCTGGCAATGATATGGAAAGGTTATGAAATGGGAAAGAAGCTGCATATTTCCAGAAAAATGTGGATTTGTGCAGGGATTGCCAGCGCGTTTTTGATTGGAGGTTGTTTGGTTTGGATATGGCCTTCTGAAGAGTTCAATATTCAGCAGATGGATTATAACATGATTACTAGAATCCAGGAAAAAATCTGGAAAGTGGTGTACGGTGAAGGATCTGGCCTATTGCTGGATCGAGGAATGGACAAGTTGCTTTATTATCCGCAGTATTTACTGTATGGAGCAGGAGAGGGAGGATTTTGGCGTTTTACATTGGCCAGTCAGATGAATGAAATTCATTCCAGCTTGCCCAGCATCTGGTTCTGTTATGGGACAGCGCCGACAATCTTGTTGCTGGTGTGGCTGGGGAAGAATTTGAAGAAATTAAGACCGTGTGAGTGGTGCGCTATTATTGGACTGATTGCGGAAAGTTTTTTGCTTGTAAACTACAGACAGCCTATGTTTTGGATGATTTTGCTGTATGCAGGAGTTTGTCAGGAAGCTGACCGGAAGTGATAAAATTGATAAATTTGCTGCAGCACGAAAAACTTATATATTTATAAAAGTGATAATATATATTAAAATTAGATTTATAAGGGACGAGGTTGTGGGCATCTATTTAAATCCTGGCTCAAAAGGGTTTTGCGAAAGTTTAAATTCTGAAATATATATTGATAAGACAGGTTTAATTGATAAAATGAACCGTGTCTGTCGTAAATACCGTCAGAAGTTTGTCTGTTTTAGATATATAAAATTCAAAATAAAATATTTATAAAATGAATATTATATCCATGAATGTGCAAGACTTTATAAAGATTTTAGTACAGGTTCTGGTTGCGCTATAGTATAATTAGCATCAGAGTACAGAGAGGTGTGCTGCCCCTGTACTCTGATGCTAGTTTAATATCAGCAGAAAATGGAAGCGAGAGGAGCAATTTTTATGAAGGTACTTTATTATGGGGGAACGATTATCACAATGGAACGTCCAGAGGATGCTCCGGAAGCCGTTTTAACCGATTCGCAGTCCGGACGGATTGCAGCGGTGGGAACGCTGGAGAAAGTGGAAAAGCTGGCTGATGAAACGACAGAGAGAGTGGATTTGGCTGGAAAGTGCCTGATGCCGGCATTTATCGATGCTCACAGCCACGTTACCATGGCGGGACAGATGAGCTTGTGCGCCGATCTGTCAGACTGCAGCTCCTTTGATGAGATTGTTGAGACGATACAGGCATTTATTAAGAAAAAAGGAAAAGCAGGTCTGAAAGCTGTTCTGGGATTTGGGTATGATCAGAACTTTTTAGCAGAACAGGACCACCCTCACAGGCAGGTGCTAGATCAGGTAAGTACGGAAATTCCGGTAATGATTATGCACGTATCCGGACACGTAGCCTGTGCCAACAGCAAAGCCTTGGAAATGGCAGGGATTACCAGGGATTTGCCGGATCCGGACGGCGGGGTCATTGGAAGAGAATCTGGTTCAAATGAACCTAACGGATATCTGGAAGAAGCCGGAATGGTTCTGATTCAGCAGTTAATCCAGACTAAGCTGGAGTTTGACTACAATGCCATGGTGGAGCAGATGCAGGAAATTTATATTCAGCATGGCGTTACCACAGTTCAGGAAGGTGCGGCTACCAAAGAAGGCGTCCAGATGCTGAAAAAGATTGCAGATAACGGACAACTGAAAATAGATGTAGTTGCCTATCCCATGCTGAATGATGATGGAAAAGCAGTCATGGATCAGGAAAAGGAGCTTGCAGGCAGGTATGAGAACCGGTTGAAAATCGGCGGATTCAAGCTGGTTTTAGACGGTTCTCCCCAGGCGCGCTCTGCCTGGCTGTCCAAGCCTTATCTGACAGGAGAAGAAGGATACTGCGGCTATCCCTGGATGCCGGATGAGGCAGTGAAAGAAGCTGTCCGCTATTCGGTGGATCAAGGAAAACAGATCTTGGTTCATTGTAATGGAGATGCGGCCAGCGAGCAGTTTTTGAATGCTTATGAAGATGCTGTGGAACATTCTGGACAGAAAGAGAAAAACAGTCTGAGACCAGTAATGATTCACTGTCAGACGGTCCGCAACGATCAGTTGGATCGGATGGCCAGACTAAATATGATTGCCTCGATTTTTGTCGGCCATGTCTGGTACTGGGGAGACATCCATATGAAAAATCTGGGACCGGAACGGGGAAACCACATTAGTCCGGCAAAGGACGCCCTGGATCGGGGAATTGTGATTACCTTCCACCAGGATACGCCGGTAACCAAACCGGATATGCTTCATTCTGTATGGTGCGCGGTAAACCGTATCAGCAGAAACCGCCAGGTTATTGGAAGCGAACAGAAGATTCCGGTATATGAAGCGTTGAAAGCAGTTACGATTGATGCGGCATATCAGTATTTTGAGGAAAACGATAAAGGCAGCATCCGGACGGGAAAGCGGGCCGATCTGGTAATTCTGGACAAGTCTCCGCTGGATGTAAAGCCAGAGGATTTAAGGGAAATCCGCGTATTGGAGACCATAAAAGACGGAACCAGTATTTTTAAAGCAGAGTAATCAGCTATAGACAATATACCAACGTAATCCTAGTATCTGGAGTAAAAACGATACTAGGAAACGTTGGTTTTTTACATCCTCTGCGTCTATATTGTGAACAAATGAAAATAAGGAGATTATGATGAGGTCGGCCAAGGAGATTTTAGACCAGATTCCATTCTTAAAGAGTTACAGAGGCTATGAAGATATGCTTTTGTGTATGGAACTGGTCGCGGAGAATGAGGAACGCCTGGTCAAGGTAAGAGAACGGGTGTATCTGCCGGTTGCCCAGCAAAAGCAGGAAAGCCTTCACAAGGTTGAAAAAAATTTGAGGACGTTCCGAAAAGTATTTTTTATCAATGGAGGGCAGGAATATTTGGAAACCTGCCTGGAGCGGAAAATTGATGCAGAACTTTATCCCAGAGAGCTGATAGAAGCGCTGGCAGAATGTATGAAAGGCTGACTGCGTATTCAATATCTATATTTTCTTGAAATCTATATTTCCAACGGCAGATTGTTTCTTGAAAGTCATGCCACATTCCAGCATACTTTTACGTTTTACATTTAGAAAGATGAATAAAATAGCAGAAATTGTATTTTTTTGTCGATTACTACCGTATATGGTATCTATGGAAAAGTTTTTTTGTATAAACTATTAGAAGATAATTTAGCACAAGGGGGACCAAACATGGACGGACAGAAGATACTGGCAGAGAGAATTACGGACTTATGTGGGAAAAGGAGGTACTCTTACTATGAACTGGCCTATAAATCAGCAGTTCCGTTGACAACGCTCATGCACATTATAGATGGAACAACGAAAAATCCAGGATTGTTTACGATTTCAAAGCTGTGCGGCGGTCTGGGAGTAACTTTGAAAGAGTTTTTCGATGTTCCGGAATTTGAAGGAATAGAAGAAAATCTGGAGTAGCTAGGAAGAAACCGGACGGCCGCTGCGGCTGTGGTTTTCCGGAATGACCAGCATGGATAAAAGGGCTCCATTTTGTTTCCATTCATCCGAAGGATTGTGTTTTTTGATATAGCAGGAGAGAATATCGATAAATTCTCCATTGGTTGGTTTGGACTGGAGACGGCAGCCTGCGATTTGAAAAAGACGTTCTCTGTCTCCGCGGCTCCAGCAAAGAGAGATGACAGTGCGGATATTGCGCTCAACACAGGATGGAGTCGTACTGTGGATTTCCGCTACCAGGGGATAGAGAAGCTTGGAAACCATCAGAAGGCGGTTTTCATCTTCCAGAATAAGCAGAATCGAAGTGTTTAAATAATAATAGCCCAGATGGGTCGCTGAAATACCCAAAGAACGGATGACAGCAAGGGGAAGATAGGTATTCATATCAGACAGCTCCTTTCTCTTTCACTATTGTACTAGAAATTAGAGGGAAGTCAGCAAAAAGGATTAATTTAGACTTCTTTCGACAAAAAGAGAGCGAGAAATTCACATAAGACGTGTTTTGTAGGATTGGCGGCTAATTGGAATGCCGCTGTTTTTTTACCATATCCCAGATAGTTGCGTGCATCCATTCGACGGTATGTTTTAATGAGGCGTTTTCCTGCTCTAATTCCTGGACGCGGATGGCAAGATGAGCCATGGCTTCCAGCTGGCTGGAAGGAAGAGAGGTAAAGTCCAGGTAATGGCTGCATTGACTGCAGAAATGTTGTGATGATTCTTTCATAAAAACCTCCTGATAATGAAAATCGGCAGTGAGGGATAGGTCTCTCATTGCCCCCCTGGTATTTATATATAATGGGAAAATCGTTAATATATGACAGAAAAAGAAAAAAAGCTGCAATTCCCGAAAGAAAAGCAGCCTTTAAAAGCAATTCTGAAATGTTACTGGATGATACCCTGGGTATCTACAACCCAGATTTTTTCATTAGAATCTTTTACATCTTTATAACCGTTTCCAAGTTCTGGTTTCTCGGAAGACTTGGAAGAAGAGGAAGCGCGCTGAATCATACCGTTTGTGTTTACTAGATATTGTCTGCCCTCAAACTCGGCTGGTGCATAACGGAGCTCGCTGTCTGCATCCTGACGGCGTCCTTCAATATACAGGCGGTTATCCTGGATTCCATTGAAACCGTGGCCTTTTTTCGCTCCATCGGTGTGGAAATACCAGTATTCGGTAACGCCGGATTCTTCATCTGTAATCGCCTGTTTTCCAGTTTTCATTACGCCGTCTTCTGCAAAGTATGCGTTGGCAGTCTCACCGTCTTCTGTCGTAATGATCTGTTTTCCGGTCTGCATTTCCCCTCTCATGTTAAATGCATACTGCTTAGAATTGATGGTAAAAATCTGTACTCCCTTAGAAGCGGCCATAGGAACGCCCTTTTTAAAATAGAAGCGATAGGTTTCGTCTTCATTGCTGACGCCTTCTGCGCCGTAGATTTCGTACCATCCGGAGGCACGTTTGCCGTCCTCTTCATAGTACTGGTATCCGGCGATGGAAGGCTCGGACTGTCCGAAATGCTGCTCTGAAATCTGGTCAGCATTTGCAGGAGTTGCGGCTGGATTTTGAGGAAGCTTGTACCATCCGGTCTGCATAATTCCGTCTACAAAGGTATAGTAATCGCCGCCGATTTTCTTGTCCAGCTCATTGATAACCATTTTGCCGTTTTTCTCAAAATAGTGCCAGGAGCTGTCTTCGGTAGGGCCGTCGGACTCGTTGGAAAGCTGAATCCATCCGGTACGGCGCACCCCGTCGTCTCCTAAATAATAAACAGAGTCTTCAATGGTCTGTTTACCAGTCAGCATAATGCCGTCCTCATTAAAATAGTACCATTTGTTGTCAATGGACTGCCATCTGGAACGAATGGAACGGCCGTCTTTCCCGAAATAATACCATAAGGTATCCTGCGCTTCCGGAATATCATACATATCGTCATTTTCAATAGAAATCCACTGGTTTGTTACCTTTTTTCCGGTTTCATCTACATAGTATTCTTCAATCATTTCATTAACAGCAATTTGGCCTTCATCATTTAAATAGTACCAGTCGCCGTCTCGCTTTTTCCACGCGTCCGTTACATAGTAACCGTCAGAATCATAGTAGCGGAAGGTTCCATTTTCTTCTGTCCAGCCGGAAGAAGCCGCAAGAACGGAAACCGGACCGTTTAAGAAGGAAGGGGTTACTGCAGACAGAAACGCTGCAGAGGATAACACAGCCATCAGTTTGGTTGATTTTTTCATAAAGATAAATTCTCTCCTTTTTTGTGTGGTGTTGACTATCGTTCCGTTACGGTGCCCATTATAGCGTATGGAACTGCGCCGCGATAGTGTAGGTTGCTGGTAAGAATGGAAAGAGACAGCAGGGAATCCTTCCATATCCATAAGGGGCTCCCGTACGGGAATGATAAGAGACTTGTAAGAAAAAGTTTAATAGGAATTTTTTTAAAAGTATGCTATACTGAGTGGGAATAATAGGAGAAATTTTGGACAAAAAGGAGGAACGAGCATGAGAGTGAAGGTCTCGGACTATATTGCCGGAAGGCTGGTGGAAGCTGGCATCAGCCAGGTATTTACCGTAACCGGAGGTGGAGCGATGCATCTGAACGATGCTCTGGGACACCAGAAGGGACTGCATTGTCTGTACAACCACCACGAGCAGGCCTGTGCCATTGCAGCAGAAAGCTATGCCAGGATTCACAATCAGATTGCTGCAGTCTGTGTCACTACCGGACCAGGGGGCACCAATGCCATTACCGGAGTAGTGGGCGGCTGGCTGGATTCCATTCCGATGCTGATTCTTTCCGGACAAGTCCGTTACGATACGACTGCCAGATGGTCGGGGCTGGGAATTCGGGCCATGGGCGATCAGGAATTTGACATTTGCAAAGCAGTTTCCTGCATGACCAAGTATTGCGAGATGGTCATTGATCCGCTGCGGATCCGGTTCTGCCTGGAAAAAGCCTTATATCTGGCACAGACCGGACGGCCAGGCCCCTGCTGGTTGGACATCCCGTTAAATGTACAGGGGGCTTTTGTAGAAAGTGGAGAACTGACAGGATTTGATGCAGCCGATTATGAAGCAGGAGGAACCGGATGGAAAGAACCTTCTTCCCATGAGATTTTAGAAGATCAGCAGGGAAAGGGAGAATTAAGGCCGGTCAGGGCGAAAAAGACAGATATGGATACCGTAAGGGCTATTACAGAAAAAATCAGGCAGTCCAAGCGTCCGGTCTTTAATGTAGGAAATGGCGTGCGGATTGCAGGAGCCCATGAAGTTCTGATGAAGGTAATAGAACGGCTGGGTATTCCGGTAGTAACCGGCTGGAACAGCCAGGACGCCATTTATGATCAGCATCCGCTGTATACAGGACGAGCAGGCGGCATGGGAGACAGGGCTGGAAACTTTGCGGTGCAGAACAGCGATCTGGTATTTTCTGTAGGAAGCCGCCTCAGCATCCGTCAGGTAGGCTACAATTACCAGACCTGGGCCAGAGCTGCCTATGTAATTGTGAATGACGTAGATGCTGAGGAACTGAAAAAGCCGTCTGTCCATGCGGATATGCGGATTCATGCAGATGCGAAAGATCTGCTGGAGACTCTGGAAGCGTATCTGGAACAAGAGCAGGAAAGCGGCGCGCTCCCAATGCCGGTGTTTGACGGAGGAAAGGGCCTGGAAGATATGGACTGGAGGGAAACCTGCCGGATGTGGAAGGAAACTTATCCGGTTGTTCTGCCAAAGCATATGAACCATGGGGACGACGAACCGGCCAATGTGTACGCGTTAGTGAAAGAATTGAGCTGCCGGCTGAAAGAGGGGCAGATTACAGTAGTAGGAAATGGATCAGCCTGTGTTGCAGGCGGTCATGGATATATGATAAAAAAAGGTCAGAGGTTCATTACCAACTCGGCCATTGCATCTATGGGATATGACCTGCCTGCCGCCATTGGTGCCTGCATGGCAGATCACAGCCAGGATATTATTTTGCTGACCGGAGACGGCAGCATCCAGATGAATCTTCAGGAGCTGCAGACCATTATCCACCACAAGATGCCCATCAAGATATTTCTGATTAACAATGGCGGCTATCATTCCATCCGCCAGACCCAGAAAAATTTCTTTGGAGAGCCGTTGGTGGGAATTGGAGCAGACAGCCATGACCTGAGCTTTCCGGACATGGAGAAACTGGCATGGGCTTACGGATATCCGTATGTGAAAGCGTGCCACAACAGCCAGTTAGGGGAAGCGATCGTCCGGACGCTGTCCATGGAAGGGCCGGCAATCTGTGAGGTTTTTGTCAGCACCGATCAGAATTTTGAGCCAAAATCTTCTGCAAAGCGTCTGCCAGACGGCACTATGGTGTCTCCGCCGCTGGAAGATTTGTCTCCATTCCTTCCAGAAGAGGAAATGGATCAGAATATGATAATTCCCCGAATCAAAGGGTAAGCTATAGAAAGAAGGAAAAAGCGTTTGAATCTGGTCGTGACAGGGGCCACCAGTTTTCTGGGGGCCCCTATGGCAGAATACTGTTTGGAACAAGGCCATCGGGTGTTTGCAGTGGTAAGGCCTGCGTCGAAAAATATGGCGCAGGCAGAGGAGCTGCAAGTGCGTTTTCCCAGCCGGATGGTTCTGATTCCCATGAATTTGGAAGATTTGGAGAAGATTCCGGAGCTGGTAAAAGAGCCTTGCCAGGTGTGGATTCACTTTGGATGGGACGGAGCCGGAAGCGGAAACCGGACTCAGCAGGTAATTCAGCAGAAAAATGTAGGAGACAGTCTGTGCGCCTTAAAAGGAGCTGCGGCGTTAGGCTGCCGCCGCTTTTTATTCAGCGGTTCTCAGGCAGAATATGGCATACGGGACAGTCTGATGAAAGAGACGGATTCCTGCCATCCAGTTTCTGAGTATGGCAAGGCAAAAGTGGAATTTTACCGCCAGGCGGCGTCATGGCTTAGACAGCAGGGAGAGAGGGAGAAGATGGAGTACGTCCATGCCAGGATTTTCAGCGTCTATGGCCCAGGAGACCATCCCTGGTCTCTGGTGGAAACCTGCAGAAAGACATTTTCAGCAGGAGGTCATATGGAGCTTGGAGCCTGTACCCAGCAGTGGAATTTTCTTCACAGGGACGACTGCATCAAAGCTCTGTACCGTCTGGCAATGGCAGAAGATTCCATTGGATTTTCATGGAAACATCCGACGGAAAACGGAATTTACAATGTTTCCGGAACCGAGGAAGAAACCAGACCCCTTAGGGCTTATGTAGAAGAAATGTACCGCTTGTGCGGGGAAAAGGGGACGTTCCAGTATGGAAAACGGCCGCCCAATGCAGAAGGCCAGGCCAATTTGATTCCATCGGCAGGGAAGCTGCAAAAAACCGTAGGTTTTGTACCGGAAATCAGCTTTGCGAAGGGATTTTACGATCTGATAGATTGGAGAAAGACATGATGACAGACAAAAGACGGACCCATTGCCTGGCCTGCAAAGCCAGACTTTCAGAGAAGCCGCTTCTGACACTGGATGGGATGCCGGCATCGGCTCAGGATATACCGGACGCTTCCCAGGTACAGGAGGATCGGGGCATTTCGCTGCGCCTTTACCAGTGTCCGGAATGCGGACTGGTGCAGTTTGACTGCCAGCCGGTGGATTATTATCGGGATGTGATCCGATCCGGAGGCTTTTCTACTACGATGGTAGAACTGCGCCGCCGCCAGTATCGGCGATTAATAGAAGGCTATGGGCTGGAAGGCAAAAAGATTCTGGAAGCCGGCTGCGGCAGAGGCGAGTTTTTGTCAGTTCTGAGAGAATTTCCGGTTCAGGCCTATGGCATTGAACACAGAGAAGATCTGGTAAAAATTGCCCAAAAGGACGGACTCTGTGTGTGGAGACAGTTCACAGAGGAAGAAAATACCGTTTTGGAAGGCCCTGAAAGCCAGCCGCCTTATGACGCCTTTCTTTCTTTTAACTTTTTAGAGCATCAGCCGGAACCGGATAAAATGCTCCGGTGTATCTGGAATAACCTGGCAGAAGGCGGGCTGGGCCTGGTAACCGTTCCCAGTTTGGAATATATATTAGAATACAACGGCTATTATGAACTGATAAGGGATCATCTGGCTTACTATACCTTTGATACTCTGAGAATCCTCATGGAAGACAATGGTTTTCAGGTATTGGAAGAAGAGATGGTGAACAGAGATACCTTATCCGTTATTGTAAAAAAGGTCAGGATGCCGGAGAAAGACAGCCGCCGTGTACGGAAAAAATGCTGTCCGGCAGACATAAGCGGGCTTCTTGCCAGCCGCCAGTTTCTGGATCAGGAGGTCAACCAGCTGGTGGATCGCCTTCATAAAGAAGGCAAAAAATTAGCAATCTGGGGGGCCAGTCATCAGGGATTTACTCTGGCCGCCACGACCAGGCTGGGGAATAAAGTGGAGTATATGATGGATTCTGCGCCTTTTAAGCAGGGCCGTTTTGCCCCTGCGTCCCACATTCCCATTGTGGCTCCGGATTATTTCCGGAAAGATCCGGCAGACGCCATTTTGATTGTGGCGCCTGGTTATACGGATGAGATTGCAGAAATTATACGAAATAAATATAGTTCTGGTCCGTCTGGAAACGCAACGCAGATTTTAACCCTTCGCACCAGCCATATAGAAGATATTACCAGGACTCAGGAACGGGTAGTAATTACCGGAGCAACGGGGTTTATCGGGCGCAATCTGGCGTCCCTTTATCTGGAAAAAGGCGCTTTGGTTTATGCTCTGGTGCGTCCGGATTCCCCTAACCTGGCAAAGCTTCCCAGACATAAAAACCTGATTCCGGTGCCTTGTGATCTGGAACACGTTTCCGGCTGCGTGGATAAAATCGGAAGGGCAGACGCCTTTTTCCATCTGGCCTGGGGCGGGGTCAACCGTCAGGAAATAGACTCCCCCAAGGTGCAGAAGAAAAACATCGAAAGTTCCATAGAGTGCGTAAAAGCGGCAGCCAGATTGCATTGCCAGATCTTTATGGACGCTGGTTCCAGAGTGGAGTACGGCATTACAGAAGACGGCAGAATGCAGGAAGACATGGAATGCCATCCGGTAAATGAGTACGGAAAAGCCAAGCTAAGCTTCTATAAACAGGCGGCTTTGCTTTGCAGAGAATATGGAATGACCTATTTTCACCTGCGTTTTTTCAGCGTTTACGGCCCAGGGGATCATCCCTGGTCGATTATATCGACCCTCACAAGAGAGCTTCCAAAAGGAGAAACCGTATCGTTAAGCGCCTGCAGGCACCGGTGGAATTTTATGTATATCAAAGATGCGGCAGAAGCGGTTTATCAGCTTCATCAAAATGCCAGACAGATACAGCCGGAAGATAAAGAGTCCGGTCTTGCAGTCAATATTGCAGGAAGGGACACAAGGGTTTTGAAAGAATTTGTGGAGGAAATCCATAAGATCGCAGGGGGAAGAGGCAGATTGGAATACGGCACGTTTGCCCAGGCAAAAGAAGGAGCGCTGTCTGTATGTCCGGATATTTCCAGGCTGGAGACCTTGACAAAAGGGGCTTGGAAAGAGCAATATTCCTTTTGCAGGGGCATTGAAGAAACCATGAGGAAAGAAGAGAATACGCAGGAATGAAAAAGATTAGTATATTGATTCCATGTTATAACGAAGAAGAAAATGTAGGCCCAATCAGCCAGGCGGTCGTGTCCATTCTGGAGACAGAACTTCCACAGTATGATTATGAGCTGATTTTTATTGACAATGATTCCCAGGACAATACCAGACCGCTGATTCGGGAACTTTGCAGACAGAATCCGAAAATCAAGGCGATTTTCAATGCCAAAAATTTCGGCCAGTTTAATTCCCCTTATTACGGAATGCTGCAGGTAACCGGCGACTGTGTCATCGAGATGGTAGCGGATTTCCAGGATCCGGTGGAGCTGATTCCCCAGTACGTCCACGCATGGGAAGAAGGGTACAAGATCGTAATTGGAATCAAAACCAGCAGCAAAGAAAATCCGGTTATGTACTGGCTCAGAAGCTGCTATTATAAGATGATCAAAAAGTTTTCAGACGTGGAACAGATTGAACATTTTACCGGTTCCGGCCTGTATGACAGGGACTTTATCGAAGTTCTGAGAAACTTAAATGATCCAACCCCGTTCCTTCGGGGCATTGTGGCAGAGCTGGGATATAAGCGCAAGGAAATCCCTTACGAGCAGCCAAAGCGCAGGGCGGGACACACGAAAAATAACTTTTTCAGTCTGTTTGACGCAGCCATGTTAAGCATTACTTCTTATACCAAGACAGGACTTCGGATTGCCACTATTTTCGGAAGTATTTGTTCCTTTTTAAGTATTCTGGTAGCGATTATTTACCTGGTTATGAAGCTGATCTGGTGGGATCGGTTTCCGGCCGGCATGGCGCCTCTGCTCATAGGAATGTGCGTCCTGGGTTCCATCCAGATTTTCTTTATCGGTCTGGTGGGGGAGTACATTTTAAGCATCAATCAGAGAGTGATGCACAGGCCGCTGGTAATTGAGGAAGAGCGAATCAATTTTGATGCCAAAGACGCGGAAAATAAGTAAGTACGGAGAAAATATATGAGATATAACGTAGATGTGGTACGGATTCGGGAAAATTCCATTACCTTAAACGGCTGGGCAATCGGAAAAACGCCGGAAGAAGAGGTAACATTTTCCATTGAAGACGCATCGAAGAAACCAATTACATTTCAATATGTGCCAACCAGAAGAGACGATGTAAGCCAGATTTATTTTAAGAAGATTGTGGATAAAGATTTTGGTTTTGACATCCGTTTTGAATATGAAAGAGGCTGCGATTACTATCTGGTCATTCAGTGCGGCAGCCGCAGGGCGCGGATTAAATACAATGAAGATTTAATTGCCAAAAGAACCAGCGTTGCCTACAAAAGACGGCAGAAAATCAAGGATCTGATGAATATGGAAACCGTTCGGGTGGCCATGGATTTCTGGAAGGACAATGGCTTAAAAGCGCTGATTGTAAAGTCCCGCCATAAGCTTCAGGGAATCGACAATGACTATGATTACAGCGAATGGTATGAGTTAACCAAGCCGACGGAGGAAGAACTGGAGGCCCAGAAAAAAGCGCATTTTGATTACGAGCCCAGGCTTTCCATTGTCATTCCAGCCTATAAGACGCCAGAGCGTTATTTAAAAGAAATGCTTCAGTCCATTAAGGAGCAGACTTATACCAACTGGGAGGTCTGCGTGGCAGATGGAAGCCCTAAGGGAGAGAGTTCGGAACGGGTTTTAAAGAAATTTGCCGAACTGGATAAGAGGTTTAAATATGTGATTTTAGGAGAAAATAAAGGGATTTCCGGCAACACCAATGCAGCCATGGAGATGGCGGCCGGAGACTTTATCGTCCTGGCGGATCACGATGATACCATTCCGCCAAATGCGCTGTATGAGTGCGTCAAAGCCATTAATCTGGATCCGGAAATCGATGTGGTTTATTCGGACGAAGACAAGCTGGATATGGATGGAAAAGCCCTGTTTGACCCGCATTTCAAGCCGGATTTTAATCCGGATTTACTGACCAGCGTCAATTATATCTGCCATTTGTTTGTGGTAAACAGGGATCTGGCAGAAGCCGTGGGAGGATTCCGTCAGGAGTTTGACGGCGCCCAGGATTACGACTTTATTTTCCGGTGTACAGAGGCGGCCAGACGGATTTACCACATTCCAAAAGTGTTGTACCACTGGAGGTGTCACCAGAACTCCACGGCCAGCAATCCGGAGAGCAAGATGTACGCGTTTGAGGCAGGATCCAGAGCAATCAAAGCCCATTTTGAACGGCTGGGCATTGGCGTTGAGTCTGTAGAAAAAGGCGTGGACTATGGGATTTACCATACCAGATTTGCGATAAAAGGAGAACCGCTGGTATCGGTAATAATCCCCAATAAGGATCACCATCCGGACCTGGATTTGTGTATCCGGTCTTTACAGGAGAAGGGAACCTACAAAAATCTGGAATTTATTGTGATTGAAAATAACAGTACAGAAAAAGCGACGTTTGAGTATTACGAAAAGATTCAAAAAGAGTTTTCCAATGTAAAAGTAGTAACCTGGAAGGAAGGATTTAACTTTTCTGCCATTAATAATTTTGGCGTCCAGTCTGCAAAAGGAGAGTATCTGCTGTTCTTAAATAACGATACCGAGATTATTGAAAAAGATGTGATTCAGGAAATGCTGGGATACTGCCAGCGGGAAGACGTGGGGGCAGTAGGAGCAAGACTTCTTTATCAGGATGACACCATCCAGCACGCAGGCGTGGTAGTAGGCTTCGGCGGCATTGCCGGACATACGTTTATCGGCCTTCACAAGGCGGAAAACAGCTATTTTCACAGAGCTATGTGCGCCCAGGATTACAGCGCGGTTACAGCGGCCTGTCTGATGACAAAACGAAGCCTGTTCGACCAGGTTGGCGGGTTTACAGAGGAGCTGGCAGTGGCCTTTAACGACATAGATTTTTGCATGAAAATCCGGTCTTTGGGAAAATTGGTGGTTTACAATCCGTATGCGTTGCTGTATCATTATGAATCGAAGTCCAGAGGATTAGAGGACACGCCGGAGAAAGTGGCCAGATTTAATCGGGAGATTGCCATTTTCGCAAAGCGGTGGCCGGATATTTTGAAAAACGGAGACCCTTACTACAATCCGAATCTGACGTTGAGAAAGTCTAATTTTGCACTGAGAGACCTGAAAAAAGAGAAAATCGGGGAACCCTATCAGTTAGAGGTGGATGTAGAAAAAGAGGCAGACACAGATTAAATATGAAAGTAACGATTATTATCCCTAATTACAATGGCCTTGCGTTTATGGAACCCTGTATGAAGGCGCTGGACCACCAGAATTTCAAGGATTTTTCCGTTCTGGTGGTAGACAACGGATCCACGGATGGCAGTGTGGAATGGCTGAAAGAACATGGAATCCCTGCTGTCTTTCTAAAGACCAACACCGGTTTTTCCGGCGCAGTCAATGTGGGAATCAAAAAGGCTGCAACGCCATATGTGATTTTATTAAACAATGACACAAAGGCAGATCCCGACTATGTAGGGGAACTGGTGCGGGCCATGGAAGCTTCGCCTAAGATTTTTTCGGTCAGCAGCCGGATGATCCAGATGTACCATCCGGATTTGATGGATGATGCCGGAGATATGTACAGCGTCTTAGGCTGGGCATACCAGAGAGGCGTAGGACAGCCGTTAGAACGCTACGACAAGCCGTTTAAGATCTTTTCCGCCTGCGCGGGAGCCGCTATTTACAGACGTCAGGTATTTGAAGAGATTGGATATTTTGACGAAATGCATTTTGCCTACCTGGAAGATATTGACGTAGGCTATCGGGCAAAGCTTTATGGATATGACAACGTGTACTGTCCGACAGCCAGGATCTTCCACGTGGGAAGCGGAACCAGCGGTTCCAAGTACAACTCCTTTAAAGTAAAGCTGGCGGCCAGAAATAATGTCTATCTGAATTATAAAAATATGCCGGCAGGACAGCTTTTGTTAAACGCCCTTCCCATTGGAGTGGGAATTGCTTTAAAATACCAGTTTTTTAAAAAGCGCGGCTTTGCAGAAGACTATCTGGAAGGACTGAAAGAGGGAATCCGGACGGCAAAAACGTGCAGGAAGGTTCCGTTTTCTCCCAAACGCTTAGGCCGGTATGCGGCCATCGAGCTGGAGCTGATTGCAGGCACATTTTTGTATGTTTATGAATTTTTCAGACGCAGGCTTGGAAAACGACGAGAAGGAAACTAAGGTGATAAAACCATGATAAAAGACAACCAGAAACGGTTTAACCGGTTCCATGTGATATTAGACGCCCTGGTAACGGCGGCGGCCTATATCCTGGCATGGTATCTGATGCTGGAAGCCAAGATTTTTCCAGTCCAGGGACAGGTCCTGGCTCCAAAGTATTATTTTCTGGTATTGATTTTCATTATACCAGGGTATCTGCTTTTATATGGAATATTTCATCTCTATACTCCTAAGCGGGTACAGGGAAGGCGGGTAGAGTTCGCCAATATCTGCAAGGCCAATACAATCGGCCTGCTGGTGTTTGCGATGGTGCTGTTTGCCATCCGGAATAAGAGCCCGTTTTTAAATGAGTTTGCGACCAGAGTGATTCTGGCCTTCTTTATCCTGAATATTGTGCTGGAAACTGCAGAACGCAACGCTATCCGTATGGTGCTCCGGTCTCTCCGCTCAAAAGGATATAATCAGAAACACATTCTGCTGATTGGCTACAGTCGTGCGGCTGAAGGGTTTATTGACCGAGTAATTGCCAATCCAGAGTGGGGATACCGGATCAGGGGAGTGTTAGACGATCAGCGGGATCTGGGGACGGAGTACCGCCATGTTCCGATTGTAGGAAGGATTGCCCAGCTCAATGATTTCCTGGAAACCAATACATTGGATGAGATTGCCATCACGTTGAGCATTAATGAATACGCCAATCTGGAACAGATTGTGGCCGCCTGTGAAAAATCAGGGGTTCACACCAAGTTCATTCCGGATTATAATAACTTCATTCCGACCAGACCCTATACAGAAGACTTGCAGGGACTTCCGGTTATCCATATCCGTCATGTGCCGCTGACCAATCTGTTAAATGCGACCATAAAACGGTGTGTAGACATTGTAGGGGCGTTAGTTGGATTGATTCTGTTTTCGCCGATTATGCTGGTAACAGCGATTTTGATTAAGCTGACTTCTCCTGGGCCGGTATTTTTCAGCCAGGAGCGGGTAGGACTTCACAACCGGACCTTTAAGATGTATAAATTCCGGTCGATGGAAGTCCAGAAGCCTTCCGAAGAAAAGTCAAAATGGACGACGCCCCATGACCCGCGGGTAACTCCGGTAGGAAGATTTATCCGGAAGACCAGCATTGATGAAATGCCGCAGTTTTTTAACATTTTAATCGGCGATATGAGTCTGGTAGGGCCTCGCCCCGAAAGACCGTTTTTTGTAGAGCGTTTTAAAGAAGAGATTCCCAGATATATGATTAAGCATCAGGTCCGTCCTGGACTTACTGGCTGGGCCCAGGTCAATGGTTATCGGGGAGATACTTCAATTACCAAGAGAATTGAGCATGACCTGTATTATATTGAAAATTGGAGCCTTGGATTTGATTTTAAAATTATGTTTTTGACCATCTTTAAAGGCTTTATTAATAAAAATGCTTATTAGTTTCGTGCAGTGAGGTTGATTTATGAGCTATTATGATGACGAGTTAGAAAGAGGACGAAACGGCAGAGATGGCAAACCAGAGATGCCCCGCCGTTCTTCTGCCGGTCAAAGAGCCGGCGGAACCAGTGAACGGGCGCAGTCCCAGAATCCAATTAGAAGACAGACCAGTCCGGACGGGCTGAACCAGAATCCAAGACCAGTGCATCGTCAAACGGCCGGACAGCCATCAGGCAGAATGCCGTCCCAGACGCCGGAAGGAGTAAGGCGTCAGGCAGTGGGAGGCCAGACGCCGGAAGGAGTAAGGCGTCAGGCAGTGGGAGGCCAGGCACCGGAAGGAGTAAGGCGTTCGCAGCCAGGAGGTCAGGCACCGGAAGGAGTAAGGCGTCCGCAGTCAGGAGGTCAGGCACCGGAAGGAGTAAGGCGTTCGCAGCCAGGAGGTCAGATGCCGGAAGGAACGCGCCGTCCGGTACAGGGGTCTCAAAATGTCAGAGGCGTACGGGAAAATGAAAGCTCCAGACAGACTGCAAGAAGTATGGGCAGTCAGGAATCTGGAAGAGGACGTGTTCCCTCAGGCGGAAAAGCAGCTTCCAATCAAGGAAGTTCTTCCCATCAGGGAAGCAGAGTTTCCGGAGGACCAAAGTTAAACGGAAATGGAACAGAAGATTTGGGACGCAGAGACAGCAGCGGAGGAAGAATTACAGCGACCAGTCAGGCGGCAAAGAAGCAGGCGGAAAAAACGGCAAAGAACCGGAAAAAACGCCGTCTGATTACACTGGCTGTAGCAGAATGCATTGCCCTGGTTTTTATTTTTACCTATGCGTTTTTTGCCAGAAAGTGGAGTTTAATGGTCCAGCCTTCCGACTGGGATGCAAAAGATGTAACTAATCCGGTGTTCTCTGTAGAAGTGCCGGAATATATGAAAGGCCATTGGACCTTTGCGGTATTCGGCGTGGACAGCCGAGATAAAAACGTCTTAAAAGGAACCAACTCAGATGTTATCATGATTTGCGACGTAAACCAGGATACAGGCGAAATTAAACTGGTTTCCGTATTCCGCGATACCTATCTGAATCTGGATGACAAGGGAACCTATAATAAGATTAACCAGGCTTATTTTGTAGGAGGCCCGACCCAGGCAGTAAAAGCCCTGAATAAGAACCTGGATTTAAACATTACGGATTACGTAACCTTTAACTGGAATGCAGTTGCCAATGGAATTAACGCTCTGGACGGCATCGATATGAATATCAGCAAGGCAGAGTTCTATTACATTAACTCCTTTATTACGGAGACAGTAAAGGGAACGGGAATCGGTTCCCACCAGCTGACCCATGCAGGGGAAAATCATCTGGATGGAGTCCAGGCAGTTGCGTATGGACGTCTTCGTCTGATGGATACGGATTATGCCCGTACCGAGCGTCAGAGAAAGGTAATTAAAGCCGCGTTTGACAAAGCGGTAAAAGCGGATTTGGCAACATTAAACAGCCTGGTAGGCGCGGTACTGCCGCAGGTTTCCACCTGTATTGATGTAAATGATATTTTTGGAATGCTGAAAAATGTGTCCAAGTATCACATTGGAGATACGATGGGCTTCCCTGCTGCAAGAGGTGAGGCAAGTATTCCGAAAAAGGGCGCCTGTGTGATTCCTCAGACTCTGGAAAGCAATGTAATCGCTCTTCACGAGTTCCTGTTTGGCGAAGAAAACTATGTGCCAAGCAGTACGGTAAAGGAAATCAGCGCTAAGATTGCCAGTGATACCGGTATGTATAAGGCCGGAACTGCGATTAAGAATGTACCGACAGACAACGGCGTCATTCCAAGCAGCAAATCGCCGGCAAAGACGACAGAAGAGACGAAGGAGACAAACAGCAGCGCTCCAACTTTTGAAACAGATGAAGAAGGAAACTTCTATGATGAAGAAGGCAATCTGGTAGACGAAGAGGGCCGCCGTATTGACGAGTACGGATTCCTGATTGATGAGGAAGGCCGGCGGATTGACGAAGACGGAAACCTTTTAGAAGAACCAGGAGAAACAGATGTAGATGGCAATCCGATTATAGATGGGGAGACAGAGGATGAAAATGGACGTCCCCTGACGCCTATTTCTCCAACGGAATCCAGTCCTTCCGGAACGATCAGGCCAGGAGAAAGCACTGGGGCTGCCAGACCATCTTCTCCTAATTCCACTGCTCCTACTGCCCCGACTGCTCCTACTGCGCCTACCAGGCCAATCAGTCCTGGAGCAGAAGAGACAACAGAAGGGGTCGGACCTGGAACGGGTCTGGAACCAGGCGGTTCCGGAGGATCGAATGGTTCCGGAATCATTGACAATTCCACAAGCGGCCCTTCATCTGGAAACAATGTTTCAGGTGGAGAGCCTGGAGGCGGACAGAGCGGCCCGTCTACGATTACGCCAGTCCCCACAGAAAACTATGACAATATAGGGCCAGGGATGTAAAAAAGCCTGTCACATAAGCCGGTGTGCAGCCGGAAAAAAACGCTGCCGCAGGATGAGATCTAGAAGGATTTCATTCTGCGGCAGTTTTTCATAAATTGATTATGAATTTATCACAATTTGGTCACAAATACTTGGTAAACTGGGTACTATCAAAAGGAAATTGAGGAAGGAGCTTATCATTATGAATGAACAAAATGAAAGAAATAATGAAAATGGTATGAATCCGGATTCCAATCACATAGAGAACGACACCAGGAAAGAAGAATCCGTTAATTTTGTACGGAAGGAGAGTCAGGAGCAGAATCCGTCTTCGTATGAAGGACCGTATCGTGCCAGTGAAAACCAGTATTACAATGGGAATGCAGGCGGCCACCCCCAGGGCAATCCATATGCGTCCGGTCAGCCGCAGTCAAACGGCCAGTCACAGCCAAACGGCCAGCCGCAGCCAAACGGCCAGCCGCAGCCAAACGGCCAGCCGCAGTTAAATGGCCAGCGTCAGGGAAATCCCTACCAGAACAGTCAGGGTCAGCCTAATCCATATCAGGGCGGACCGGTAAGACCAAATTATTATCAAAACCCATATCCGAACAATGGCCAGCCTCATAATCAGTATCAGGGTTCAGAGCCAAAGCGGCAGAAGAAAAAAGGAGGCATGGCGAAAAAGGCCGGAGTCATTACGGCGGCAGCGTTGCTGTTTGGCGTCGTTTCCGGCGGAACAATGGTAGGAATCAACGTATTGTCAAATAACCTTTTGGCCAGCAATACAGTTGAAACTCCGGCAGAAACCAAAGAAGTAGCGCCTCAGACAGCGGCATCTTCCGAGGCGGTGGCACAGGCACAGACCGCAGAAAATGCAGCAGGCGCGGTAGTGATGGACGTTTCTGCAATTGTAGAAGATGTAATGCCGTCTATGGTATCCATCGACAATACCGTATTATATACGACCCAGAACTGGTTTTACGGCAACCAGACCTATGAAGTCCCCAGCAGCGGAAGCGGAATTATTGTAGGAGAAAATGACACAGAGCTTCTGATTGTTACCAATAACCACGTAATCGAAGATTCCAAAGAGATCAAAGCTACTTTTATTGACGGAACTTCTGTAGACGCGGCTATAAAAGGAACCGATTCGGTAGCAGACCTGGCAGTTATTGCAGTTCCGTTAGACCAGATTCCGGATGATACCAAGAGCCGCATCAAACCGGCGGTTTTAGGAGACTCAGAAGACCTGAAAATGGGCCAGGGCGTAATTGCCATTGGGAATGCGTTAGGATACGGACAGACGACTACTGTAGGCTATATCAGCGCTGTGGACAGACAGATCCAGGTAGATGAAAGCGGAGCAACGAAAAACGTGATTCAGACAGATGCCGCTATTAACCCAGGAAACAGCGGCGGCGCTTTAGTCAACATGAAGGGCGAAGTGATTGGTATCAATGAGGCAAAGACTTCTGCAACCTCCGTAGAAGGCGTTGGATATGCAATTCCGGTTTCAGAGGCCCAGGATATTATCAAGGATCTGATGAACCAGAAGACCAGAATTGCAGTAGACGCAGAAAAACAGGGCTATCTGGGAATCCAGGGAACAGACGTCAGTGAGCAGGATGCTTCTTTGTACGGAATGCCGGTAGGCGTATTCGTATACAAGGTAGTAGAAGGCGGAGCTGCCAGCCAGTCCGAACTTCAGGAAAAAGACATCATTACCAAGATTGATAACCAGTCTATCCGTACCATGGAAGAACTGAAAAATATGCTGACATACTATGAAAGCGGAACAACGGTTACTATGACGGTTATGCGTCTGGAAAACGGACAGTATACAGAAAAGCAGGTAGACATTGTTTTAGGAAGCAAACCGGAAGAAGAAACAGAACCTCAGCCAGAGGCACAGCCCCAGAGCCAGAGAGGATTCTGGAGATAAAAGAAGGAATCAGTAAAAACAGCAGCATAAGCGCGGACAAATTCCCCTTATGCTGCTGTTCTTTCTAAAAAGTTCATTAAATTTACAACATTCTCTTGTTTCTATAGCGTAAATACCTTATAATATACTAGTCTAACTATCGTTAATCACAGAAAACACACGTAGGACAGTAGTTTTGGGAAAGGGCTGCTGGGTGCGGATGAAGTCTGATCACACAAAAGGAGAATAAAATTGGACGATAAGGAAAAAGAAGATTTCGAAAATACCTTGGATAAAACAGAGGAGAGTAGAGAAAATACCTCGTCAAAAGAAGACCGTTACGAAAAGATCTGCTATATGTGCCGCCGTCCGGAAAGCAAGGCGGGCCCAATGATTACCATGCCTGGGAATATGTGCATATGCAGCGACTGTATGCAGAAGGCATTTGATTCCCTTCAGAATAATGGAATTGATTTTTCTAAAATTCAGAATATGCCGTATATGAATCTGAATTTCAATGATTTCATGCCGGTTCCTCCGGAAAGTATGGAAATTCCTCAAAAACAAAAGATAAAGAAAAAAACAGGGAAGACGCAGACTCTGACGATGAAGGACATTCCTGCGCCCCACCAGATTAAGGCTCAGCTGGATCAATATGTAATCGGACAGGAACAGGCGAAAAAGGTCATGTCTGTAGCGGTTTATAATCATTACAAACGCGCCCTGGTGGACTGGAGAAAAGAAGCAAAAGAGGACGGGGTAGTAATTGAAAAATCGAATATTCTGATGATTGGTCCTACCGGAAGCGGAAAGACTTATCTGGTAAAAACCCTGGCAAAGCTTCTGGATGTGCCGTTAGCGATTGCAGACGCGACGTCCCTGACAGAAGCGGGATATATTGGAGACGATATCGAGAGCGTGGTTTCCAAGCTGTTAGCAGCAGCAGACAATGAGGTGGAAAAAGCAGAGAGAGGCATTATTTTTATCGACGAGATCGACAAGATTGCCAAGAAAAAAGAGACTCATACCAGAGACGTCAGCGGAGAGTCCGTACAGCAGGAGCTGCTAAAGCTGTTAGAGGGAAGCATTGTGGAAGTGCCGGTAGGCGCAAACCAGAAAAATGCTATGACTCCTACAGCAACCGTCAATACGGATAATATTCTGTTTATCTGCGGCGGAGCATTTCCGGATCTGGAAACTATTATTAAAGAGCGCCTGACCAACAAATCCTCCATTGGATTTAACAGCGCGTTAAAAGATGAATTTGAAAATGACGATGATCTTTTAAAGTATGTAACCAATGACGATCTGCGGGCGTTCGGCATGATTCCGGAGTTTTTAGGCCGTCTGCCGGTTACGGTTACATTAAAGAGCTTAAGTGAGGATATGCTGGTACGGATTTTGAAAGAGCCGAGAAACGCTATCTTAAAACAGTATGAGAAACTTCTCGCAATGGATGAGGTAAAGCTGGTCTTTGAAGACGACGCCCTGAGCTGGATTGCCCAGGAAGCCATTAAGAGGAAGACTGGAGCCCGCGCGTTAAGAGCGATTCTGGAAGAGCTTATGATGGATATTATGTATGAAATTCCAAAAGATCCAAATATTGGTTCTGTTGTCATTACAAGGCCTTACTTAGAAAAACATGGAGGGCCTCTGGTACAGATGAGAGGATAAGAATTAAATTTGTGGGGCGTACCGTTTACGGCACGCCCTGTCTTACTTTTATTCCCGCAGCTGCAGAAAGGTATTGTAAAGATTCAGGCTTCCATAGCCCCATTCTTCATTAGGGTAGGTAAAAGACCTGCTTCTCGTGGCGCCGCGAACCAGGTAGGAGCGGATCGCGGCCTCGCTCATAGAAGGATCATTGCCTTCTACAATTCCCCAGGAAAGCAGATTTGCCACAGCTCCTGCCGTAATGGCAGCGGCAACGGAAGTACCGGTTTTTCGGATCATAGGAACTTCAGGAAGCGGGGAAGCAGAAGGCGTTTCATCTGACGCGGATGCGCGGTAGGCGGCTTCCGGAATGACGCCAGGGCCGTAAACGTCTACACCAGGGGCTGCAATATCCGGTTTAATCCGTCCGTCAATGGTATATCCTCTTCCGGAATGGATGAAAATGTTTCCGGCTTCATGGTTGTATGCGCCTATAGTAATAGGCTGGGGAGTATTGCCAGGAGAAGTAATGGTGGAAAAAGGATTGGGCCGCAAAAAGACCGTATTGGGAGAAACAAAGGTTTCTGCAGGCAGCCACATATGATAATCTCCGTCCAGCAGAAGGTTGCTGTATACCCGAATCCTCCAGACGCCAGGGGAAGGATTGAGAAACCGCAGAAAGATTAGCTGCTTGCCAGAGCTTAATTCATGGGGGCGGTAACTGACGAAGATGACGGTGGGTTCTAAAAGAAAGGAAATCGTGGCGTTGCTGCTTAAGGTAAGGGGAATCCGTCCGATGGTTTCTCCGCTGGGGGAAACAAATCCGACCGTATAGGTTTCCGGAGTAGAGGCCCACAACTCGGTTACAAAGCCGGTTTCTCCTTCCCCTACCCGTATTTCCACCTCGTCCGGCTGGGAAGCGCTGGGGACGGAACCGACATAATGGTGTCCCAAACCGCTTTCATTTCCAGCGGCAATTACCGTACAGGCGCCGATGGACTGGGTAATACTGCCTAAAGACAGGCTTAAAGGAGAGGTTCCGCCGTGGCTTCCCAAGTTGGTTCCCAGACCGATGCAGATTACCAGGGGCATCCGGTAATATCGGGCTACTTCGGAAAGGTAGCGGATTCCCAGAATGATGTCGTTTTCCTGATAGGCATGAGCGTCTTTTCTGATACAGAAAAATTCCCGCAGATATTGCTTGGCAGGTTTTAACTTTACTATGGCTAAGGAAGCTTCCGGAGCTGCACCGGAAAAATCGGAAGCAGGAAGGGCGGTTCCCGCTGCGACGCCTGCTAAAAAAGTGCCGTGTCCCAGAACGTCTTTGGAAGGAACCAGGGAAAGAGGATCCGGAGAAGCCAGGGCTTTATTAATCTGTTCTTCGCCAAAATGGACGCCGTACTGGAGAAAATCAAAAGGATCTTCTTTTCCGGCAGAAGAGCTGTCTGCTACGGATGGCTCCGAAGAACGGGGATTTAAAGGCCTGGGAATGGTCTGATCCCAGATTCCCAAAATCCTGGTAGAACCATCCTGTTTTTGGAAGACGGGACTTCGGTAGTCAATTCCAGTATCAAGAAAACCAATCAGCGTTCCGCGTCCTTTCTGGCCTAAGGAGGGCTGGTTAAATACCTGGAAAATGCCGGAAGCTTCCAGGGCAGAGGTGTCTAACAAGGTAAAAAGTTTTGGAATCGCGTAATAAGGATATTTCTCAAGAGAAATGGGAAGAGTAGATTCAGAGGGAAGATAGATGATGGAGTAGCCTGGAAATGCATAATCAGAGCATACGGGCATAGCGTCCGGTTCTGCAGAAAGCCAGCCTTCGCTTCCAAGGCGGTAAATAAAATCCGTGTATTCTTCTGAGGTAATGTCAACCGTACAGGCAGCCATAACTCCCTCCGGTATTTTTTGTATAGTATATGTGAATGAAAACAAAAACATTCGCTGGACGAACCGGCTCCAACATAGTACAATGATAAAAAAAGAGGATGGTGACAGGATGTTCTGGATGGGATTGATTGCAGCGCTGGCATTTTTAGATTTATGTTTAAAAGAACTGATAGAAGAACAGAAAGACGAAAGCTTTCCAAAGAAGCTGGAAAAAAGCAAAGGAAAGATTATTCTTCACAAGAGCCACAATTCTGGCTTCCCATTTGGGTTTCTGAAAGAGAAAAAAGAACTGGTTAAGATGATTCCGGTAGCAGCCGCCTCCGCAGTATTTGGGGCGCTGGCGTATCTGATGGGAAAAAAGGGACATCTGGCTGAGAAAACCGCCTTTTCCCTGACGGTAGGAGGCGCGCTGAGTAATATTTTCGACCGGTACCAGAGAGGATATGTGGTGGATTACTTCAGCTTTAACGTAAAAGGGCTGAAAAAAGTAATTTTCAATCTGGGAGATCTATTTGTATTTGCAGGCGTACTGCTGGCTCTGCTGACAGAAGCGTACAGCTGGGTAAGGGAAGGATTCCAGAAAGCAGGGTCTGGAAAAATATAAGGTCAAGGCAGTTTTCTTCCCATATTGACAGAATGCCGGAAATATTGTAAAATCACTACTAAAAAACAAAGAAGGAGTGATTTTTTTTGGACCCGTCGTCTGACGTCGTGATACAAGGTATCATAATTGTAATTCTATTGATTCTATCTGGATTTTTCTCATCTACAGAGACAGCACTGACTACAGTGAACCGGATTCGGATGCGTACCCTTGCAGAGGCAGGATCAAAGCCTGCCATGTATGTAAACAAGGTGGTGGAGGATCAGGGAAAGATGCTTTCCGCAATTCTGATCGGAAACAACATTGTGAATCTGTATGCATCTTCCATGGTAACCACATTGGTAACAAATTTGTGGGGCAGCAGGGTCGTTGGGTTTGCTACTGGTGTTCTGACTTTGTTGATTCTGCTTTTCGGCGAGATTACCCCGAAAACCATGGCAACTCTCTCAGCAGATTCCATTGCGTTAAAAAATGCAAGGATTATCTACTACATGATGGTGGTAATGACCCCTGTTATTTTTGTAATTAATAAAATGTCTTACGGCGTTCTCCGTCTGCTGAAAATGGATCCGAACAAGAAGCAGGAATCCATTACAGAGGATGAACTGAGAACCATTGTGGAAGTCAGCCATGAAGAAGGCGTGATTGAGACAGAAGAAAAGAAGATGATTACCAACGTATTTGATTTTGGGGATTCACTGGCAAAAGACATTATGGTTCCCAGAATTAATATGTCCTTTACAGATGTAGAGGCTACGTATGAAGAACTGCTTGCCATTTTCAGGGAAGACCGGTTTACCCGTATTCCAGTGTATGAGGAAACAACGGACAATGTAATCGGCATCATCAACATGAAGGATTTGCTGCTGTTGACAGAAGAGGACAAGGCGCATTTCTCAATTAGGGATTATCTACGGCAGCCCTTATATACCTATGAATTTAAAAAGGTAGCCGAGCTGATGGTAGAGATGAGAAAGACTTCCAACAACATTGTAATCGTGCTGGACGAATACGGCGCGACAGCAGGCCTGATTACCCTGGAAGATATGCTGGAGGAAATCGTAGGAGAGATTCGGGATGAATATGACGAGGACGAGGAAGACAGTCTGACGAAAATCAATTCTAACGAATATATTGTAGAAGGTTCCATGAAACTGGATGATTTAAATGACCAGCTGGGCCTTAATCTGGAATCCGAGGATTATGATTCCATCGGCGGTCTGGTAATCGGTTTCCTGGACCATCTGCCGGAAGAAGGCGAGACGGTCGAGCATGAAGGATTCCGGTTCCTGGTAGAAAAGATGGATAAAAACCGGATTGAGAAGATTCATATTTATCGTCTGGAACAGCCGGAAGAGGAAAAAGAAGAACCGTAACGATTATAAGAAAGAGGCGTATTGCAAGCTGCAGTACGCCTTTTTGGATCCATGCTAGCTTGCCATGCCCCCGATGGTGCCGGAAGCGGCGCAGATGCCAAGAACAGTAAGAATCTGGTTCGTGTCTGCGGTAATCCCTTTGTCCAGAGCAGCGGACATGAAAAAAAGCACTAGAAAGTAAGCCAGTCCGGTTAAGAATCCCCAGAAAAAACGGCGTTGGCGCAGGGATTTTCCGGCTAAAAAGCCGCCCAGGAAACAGGTAATCGCGTAGATGAAGTGAACGGCCAGCCCTACCTGGGCAGGACGGAACCGAAACTTGTACAGCCCGAGTGATACGGCAAACAAAAGAATGCCGGTGGCCAGGTAGGAAAACAGCAGGGAACGGAGCATAGGTTTTACAAATCCATTAGTCATAAGAACCTCATTTCTGCATCAGCAGGATTTGCTTTAATATATTCCTAAGCTGTACAAGATATACTTGCAAAAGGTTATCTATCTGTGATATACTTGCAAAGAAATTATGTACATTGTTCAAATGGAACGGATCAAGGCGGCGCATCTTCTTTACCTGAAAGACAGGTCAAGAAGCATCGGATGTCCATTCGATGAGAAAACCGGCGCCTGAACTGTTACATTCAATATTTTTAAGATAGGAGGAACTTGGGATGAAGCACGTTAAGACTTTAAATGCAAACACCTTAAAGGAGTCCATGAAGAAGGGCGGATGCGGCGAGTGCCAGACTTCCTGCCAGTCCGCTTGCAAAACCTCTTGTACAGTAGGAAACCAGGCTTGCGAGAACAGCAACCGCTAGTTTACAAAGGCGGTCAGGCAGATTTGGCCTGACAGTCAGGACAAGGAAGAGGCAGACAAGAAACCCCTACGGTCTTCCAGGATTGTAGGGGGTATTTTCGTTGCCAAGCATCTGGAAAACCTGCCGCTGGCAGGTTTTCTCGGTGTCTGCCTACATCTGTCTGCCGGATGACGGCAGTGAAACAGTTAGATAAGGAGAATATTCAGTGATTCATCAATATATTAATAATGGCTACTATATCGTTATGGACGTTAACAGCGGTTCTGTCCATTCCGTAGATCCGGTATTTTATGACGCAGTTCAGGTTCTGGCAGAAGAAGCAAAGATCCCTGACATGGAAAAGCCGGAAAAACTGCCAGAAGAGGCAGTAATGCTGGTAAAGGAGCGTTTATCCGGCAGATATCCGGACACAGAGGTCGCAGAAGTTCTGGAAGACATCCAGGAGCTTATTGACATGGAACAGCTGTTTACGGAGGACATTTATAAGGAGTATGTAGCGGATTTTAAAAAGCGGAAAACAGTGGTAAAAGCGCTGTGCCTGCACATTGCCCATGACTGCAATCTGGCCTGCCGCTACTGCTTTGCAGAGGAAGGCGAGTATCATGGCCGCCGTGCATTAATGAGCTATGAGGTAGGAAAGAAAGCCCTTGATTTCCTCATTGCCAATTCCGGCAACAGACAGCATCTGGAAGTAGACTTTTTCGGCGGAGAACCGCTGATGAACTGGGACGTAGTAAAGCGTCTGGTTGAATACGGCCGCTCCCAGGAAAAAGAACACAATAAAAAGTTTCGTTTTACCCTGACCACCAACGGCGTTCTGTTAAATGACGAGATTATGGAGTTCTGCAACAAAGAAATGAGCAACGTAGTCTTAAGCCTGGACGGACGTAAGGAAGTCAACGACCATATGCGCCCGTTCCGCAACGGAAAAGGAAGCTATGATTTAATTGTTCCTAAGTTCCAGAAATTTGCCGAGCTTCGGGGAGACAAGGACTATTTTGTCCGCGGAACCTTTACCAATAAGAATCTGGACTTTGGCGAAGACGTACTTCACTATGCAGATCTGGGATTTAAGAAAATGTCCATGGAGCCGGTAGTGGCAGAGCCGACAGAGGATTACGCGATTCGGGAAGAAGATCTTCCTCAGATTTTAGCGGAATACGACAGACTGGCAGCAGAGTATGTAAAACGTCACAAAGAAGGAAGAGGATTTACCTTCTTCCATTTTATGGTAGATTTAAAACAGGGCCCCTGTGTTGCAAAACGCCTTTCCGGATGCGGTTCCGGAACCGAGTACCTGGCTGTTACCCCTTGGGGAGATCTTTATCCATGTCACCAATTTGTCGGAAAGGAAGAATTCCTTCTTGGCAATGTAGATACAGGTGTAACCAATACGGCAATCCGCGATGAGTTTAAACTCTGCAATGTCTATGCAAAAGAAAAATGCAAAGATTGCTTTGCAAGATTCTACTGCAGCGGCGGCTGCGCGGCAAATTCCTATAATTTCCACGGATCCATCACAGACGCTTACGACATTGGCTGTGAGATGCAGAAAAAACGAATCGAATGTGCAGTAATGATTAAAGCGGCGCTTGAGGATTGACAAGGAAAAGGAGACAATCAACCATGAAAAACAGCAAAACAAAGGGTCTGCTGAGTTTAATTCTGGCCATAGCAGCAGTTGTGGTATTTGGCTTTCTGGGCTATCAGACCATGGATGAGATTAAACTGGGATTAGACTTGGCCGGCGGTGTCAGCATTACTTACCAGACCGTCAAAGAAGACCCGACAGATGAAGAAATGTCTGATACCATTTACAAGCTTCAGCAGCGTGTACAAAACTACAGTACAGAAGCAGAAGTGTATCAGGAAGGCAGCAACCGGATTAACATTGATATTCCAGGCGTGTCAGACGCCAACACTATTCTGGAAGAACTGGGAAAACCTGGTTCCCTGGTGTTTAGTGACGAAACCGGCAAAACAGTGCTGGACGGCACCAAGGTTACTTCCGCTAAAGCGGGAATGTACCAGGACGACACAACGGGAATGGACAAATACGTGGTTTCCTTAACCTTCAATGAGGAAGGAAAACAGGCGTTTGCAGAAGCGACCAAAGCGAACATCGGGAAACCGATTTTTATTATCTACGACAACCAGGTAGTATCCAGCCCCATCGTACAGAATGAAATTACCCAGGGTTCCTGTGAGATTACCGGTATCGAGACGTTTGAGATGGCTGAGAACCTGGCTTCTACCATCCGTATCGGTTCTCTGTCCCTGGAATTAGAGGAACTGCGCTCCAACGTAGTAGGTGCAAAATTAGGTTCTACTGCGATTTCTACCAGTTTAAAAGCAGGCGCAATCGGATTTGCCCTGGTAGCGGTATTTATGATAGCCGTATATCTGATTCCAGGTCTTGCATCTGTGATTGCACTGTGCCTGTATGTAGGACTGATTCTGATTCTGCTGTCTGCATTTGAGATTACCCTGACCCTGCCTGGCGTGGCTGGTATTATCCTGTCCATTGGTATGGCAGTAGATGCAAACGTAATTATCTTTACCCGTATTAAAGAAGAGATCGCAGTTGGAAAGACAGTAAAATCTGCGATTAAGACTGGTTTCCAGAAAGCGTTGTCTGCAATTGTAGACGGCAACATTACGACGTTAATTGCAGCGTTCGTCCTGTTCTGGAAGGGATCCGGTACGGTAAAGGGCTTTGCTTCTACCCTGGCGCTTGGTATTGTGCTGTCCATGTTTACCGCCTTATTTGTGACCAGATTTGTTCTTCGCGCCCTGTATAACTTGGGCTTTGAAAATGCAAAGCTGTACGGAAGCAAAAAGGATGGAAAGGTTATCGACTTCCTGGGCAAGAGAAACATCTGCTTTATTATTTCTTTAGCAGTGATTGCAGCCGGATTTGTGGGTATGGGCATCAACAAAGCCAATACCGGCGATATGTTTAACTACAGCTTAGACTTTAAGGGCGGTACTTCCACCAACGTAACCTTTAACGAGGATATGACCCTGGAGCAGATTTCCGCAGAAGTAGTTCCAGTAGTAGAAAGCATTACCAAAGATGCCGGAATCCAGACCCAGAAGGTTGCCGGTACTAATGAAGTAATTATTAAGACCCGCGCCCTGGATGTGGATGAGCGTCAGGCGTTAAATGACGCATTAGTGGAACACTTTGGAGTGGAGCAGGAGAAGATTACGGCAGAAAGTATTTCCGGCGCAGTCAGCGATGAAATGAAGAAAGACGCATTCTTAGCAACTGCCATTGCAACGGTATGTATGCTGCTTTACATCTGGTTCCGGTTTAAGGATATCCGCTTTGCAGCCAGTGCAGTTCTGGCTCTGGTACATGACGTCCTGGTAGTAGTAACCTGCTATGCCATTGCAAAATGGTCCGTCGGTTCTACCTTCATTGCGTGTATGCTGACCATTGTGGGTTACTCGATTAATGCAACCATTGTTATCTTTGACCGTATCCGTGAAAATCTGGCAGTCCAGGGTAAGAAGGATTTAAAGGAACTGGTAAATGCAAGTATTACCCAGACCTTTACACGAAGCATTAACACTTCCCTGACCACGTTTATCATGGTATTCGTATTGTACCTGATGGGAGTATCCTCCATTCGTGAGTTCGCACTTCCTCTGATGGTAGGTATTGTCTGCGGAACGTATTCTTCCGTATGCATTACCGGTGCTCTGTGGTATGTCATGACCACTGGAAAGCAGAAAAAAGAACAAGCAAAACGTTCCGGTAAGAAAGAGAAATAATAGATGAAATATCAATTAATTACAACCGAGGGACGGGCGAAACGCGCCAGCGTGGAAACCGTCCACGGCACGATTCAGACTCCGGTGTTTATGAATGTGGGCACAGTAGGAGCCATTAAAGGAGCCGTTTCAACCAATGATTTAAAAGACATCGGCACCCAGGTAGAACTGTCCAATACGTATCACCTCCATGTAAGAACGGGAGATAAGCTGATTAAAGAATTTGGCGGCCTTCACAAGTTTATGAACTGGGACAGACCGATTCTGACCGATTCCGGCGGATTCCAGGTGTTTTCCTTAACGGGTCTTAGAAAGATTAAGGAAGAGGGCGTTTATTTTAACTCTCATATTGACGGCCATAAGATTTTTATGGGGCCGGAAGAAAGTATGCAGATTCAGTCCAACTTAGGTTCTACCATTGCCATGGCGTTTGACGAGTGTCCGCCCAGCATGGCAGACCGGAAATACATCGAAAACAGTGTGGCAAGAACTACCAGATGGCTGGCCCGCTGCAAAGCGGAGATGGAAAGACTGAACAGTCTGTCGGACACCATCAACAAAGAGCAGCTGCTTTTTGGAATCAACCAGGGCGGCGTGCTGGATGATGTGAGAATTGCCCATGCAAAAGAAATTGCAGCCATGGATTTAGACGGTTATGCAGTAGGCGGCCTGGCAGTAGGCGAAAGCCACGAGGAAATGTATCACATTCTGGATGTGACCGTTCCCCATCTGCCCCAGGACAAACCAACCTACCTGATGGGAGTTGGAACGCCGGCCAATATCCTGGAAGCAGTGGACAGAGGCGTAGACTTCTTTGACTGCGTCTATCCGTCCCGTAATGGACGCCATGGCCATGTGTATACCAACCACGGAAAGCTGAACCTGTTTAATTCCCAGTATGAGCTGGATTCCCGTCCTATCGAGGAAGGCTGCGGCTGTCCGGCCTGCAGGGGAGGATACAGCAGAGCCTATATCCGTCATCTGTTAAAAGCAAAAGAGATGCTGGGAATGCGTTTCTGTGTATTGCATAATCTTTATTTTTATAATACAATGATGAGTGAGATTCGCGACGCCATCGAAGAACACCGCTACGCAGAATATAAGGCAGAAAAGCTTGCCGGCGTAACTGGTCAGAAATAATATGGGAGCATAAGGCGAGGCGAAAGCTCCCCGTATCATAAGGAGGAAATAAAAAATGGTTGCAACAGGCACAATGGGAATTGGCTTCTGGGTAATTTATCTGGCAGCAATTTTCGGATTAATGTACTTCATTGCCATCAGACCCCAGAAGAAAGAAAAGAAAAAAATGCAGGAATTAATGGCCAGCATCGCAGTAGGCGATACGGTTCTGACTTCCAGCGGCTTCTATGGCGTGATTATTGACATGACCGACGATACCGTTATCGTAGAGTTTGGCAGCAACAAGAACTGCCGTATCCCGATGCAGAAGCAGGCAATTATCCAGATCGAAAAGCCGGAAGCTTAAATTACGGGAAATTTTTAAACAGGCTGTATATGGCTGCTGCAAAATGACACGAGATTTTGCGGCAGCCATTTTTGTTGAGGTAAACTATGGAGAAAACAGGAGAATTTTCAAATATTAAACGGAAATTATTGGCAGAGCAGGCAGAGGAACAGATTTACCGGTATATTATCGACACTCCGTTTGAAATTGGCTCAAAACTTCCCAATGAGTTTGAACTAGCGGAGCGGTTCGGAGTAGGAAGAAGTACGATTCGGGAAGCGGTAAAACTTTTGGCTTCCAAAGGCGTGCTGGAAGTCCGGAGAGGTTCGGGCACTTATGTGATGAATCAGACGCCTGCTAATTTGGATCCATTGGGGCTGCAGGGACTGGGCGACCGGATGAGCCTGGCTTTGGATCTGGCAGATGTCCGCATTTTGCTGGAGCCTGGGATTGCAGAAATGGCGGCTCGCAATGCGTCGGAAGAAGATATAGAAGAGCTGAGGCGGCTGTGCGGACAGATAGAAAAGAAACTGGAAAATGGGGAAGACTACGTCCAGGATGATATTGATTTCCATACCTGTGTGGCGAAGTCTTCCAAAAACAGGGTGGTTGGACAGTTGATTCCGATTATTGACACAGCGGTCATGGTGTTTGTAAATGTGACCCATAAGAGGCTGAAAGAAGAAACGATTTCTACCCACAGGGCTGTGACGGACGCGATTGCAGAACGGGATCCAATTGGAGCCAAGAGCGCCATGATGATGCATATGGCCTATAACCGGAATCTGATTAAACAGTTAATCAAAGAATCAGATTCTCCAATATAATCTTTTGCTATCCAAACAAAGGGGCGGCTTCCTTCGGGAAGCTATCCCTTATTAAATCACAAAAGTGGTCTGATGTATTGAAAAAATATCTGAAATATGTTAGGATAAAAGCACAAAACATCATATGACTATGGAGAGAAAAATAGAAACAGCAAATTTCAGGAGGAAAATGTTATGGAATGGAATAGTCAGAGAGTAAGAAAGCTGGCTCCGGAAAATGATCCGCTGAAAATCGGCATGGGCTGGACTGCAGAAGATTTAGACAAACCGCAGATTTTAGTGGAAAGCACGTTTGGAGACAGCCATCCAGGAAGCGCACACTTAAATATTTTTGTCGAAGAAGCTATGAGAGGAATCAGGGATACAGGTGGAAGAGGCGCCAGATATTACACGACAGATATCTGCGACGGAATTGCTCAGGGGCATGATGGAATTAACTATTCCTTAGCCCATAGAGACATGATTGCCAACATGATTGAAATCCATGGAAACTCAACCGGCTTTGATGGCGGCGTGTTTATTGCAAGCTGCGACAAATCCGTACCGGCCTGCCTGATGGGGCTGGCGAGACTGGATCTGCCTTCTATTGTGATTACCGGAGGCGTTATGGATGCGGGGCCGGATTTGCTGACTTTAGAGCAGATTGGAATGTATTCTGCCATGCGCCAGAGAGGCGAGATTACAGAAGAAAAATTTACGTATTATAAGCAGAATGCCTGTCCGTCCTGCGGCGCCTGCTCGTTTATGGGAACGGCTTCTACCATGCAGGTAATGGCAGAAGCACTTGGTCTGATGCTTCCTGGTTCTGCGTTAATGCCTGCAACCTGTAAAGATTTAAAAGTCATGGCTTATCAGGCAGGAAAACAGATTATGGAACTGGCAAAAATGGGCTTAAAGGCCAGTGATATTGTGACCATGAAGTCCTTTGAAAATGCGATTATGGTACACGCTGCCATTTCCGGTTCTACCAATTCCCTGCTTCATATTCCGGCAATGGCCCATGAGCTGGGACTGGAGCTGGATTCCGATACCTTTGACCGGATGCACAGAGGCGCTCATTATCTGTTAGACATCCGTCCGGCAGGCAAGTGGCCGGCACAGTTCTTCTACTATGCAGGCGGCGTACCGGCTGTTATGGAAGAGATCAAGTCCATGCTTCATCTGGACGTTATGACCGTAACCGGAAAGACTCTGGGAGAAAACCTGGAAGAATTAAAGAAGAATGGTTTCTACGATAAATGCGAAGAATACTTAAAGAAATGGGGATTAAAGAGAACGGATGTAATCCGTACATTTGACAATCCAATTGGAACGGATGGAACCGTAGCGATTTTAAAGGGAAATCTGGCTCCGGAAGGTTCGGTAGTCAAGCATTCTGCAGTTCCGAAGGAAATGTTTCAGGCAGTCCTTCGGGCAAGGCCGTTTGACTGTGAAGAAGACGCCATTGCGGCGGTATTGTCCCATGAAATCCAGCCAGGCGACGCGGTGTTTATCCGCTATGAAGGGCCTAAGGGCTCCGGTATGCCGGAAATGTTTTATACCACAGAAGCGATTGCTTCTGATCCGGAATTGGGAACGAGCATCGCCCTGATTACAGACGGAAGATTTTCCGGAGCGTCAAAAGGCCCTGCAATCGGCCACGTATCTCCGGAAGCAGCAGAAGGCGGGCCCATCGCCCTGGTGGAAGAAGGGGATCTGATTAAGATTGATATTCCGGCAAGAATCCTGGAAATCGTTGGAATTAATGGAAAAGAGCTTCCAAAGGAAGAAGTGGATAAGATTCTTGCAGAGCGGAAAAAAGCATGGCAGCCAAAGCCTGCGAAATATACCAGAGGCGTACTAAAGATTTATTCCGAACACGCAGTCTCTCCGATGAAGGGGGGATATATGGTATAAAAAATCTCTCCTTATGGACAGGCGGCAGGTGTTTGTGTATAATAGTAAATAGGAAATTTTAGAAAAACACCTGTCTCAGACAGACTGGTTCAACTCTAAGGAGGGAAAACAATGAAATTAAATTATGAAGGATTAAAAGCCAGAAAAGAGTGGGAAAAGGCCGGCGTAGCGCTTCCAAAATTTGACTGGAAACAGATGTGTGAGGAAACCGAAAAGAAACCGGTATGGCTTCATTTTGGAGCCGGCAACATTTTCCGCGGATTTATTGCAGATTTGCAGCAGGTGTTGTTAGAGCAGGGCAGTGAAACCAGCGGAATCATTGCGGCAGATACCTTTGACTATGACATTATCGATAAAATTTATACTCCATATGACAGCATGACCATGATGGTCAGTTTAAAGCCAGATGGAAATACGGACAAAAAAGTAATTGCATCGATTGCAAAAGGCCTGCGGGCAGACAGCAAAGACGCTTCCCAGTGGAACGAGCTGAAGAGAATTTTTGCCAGCCCTTCCCTGCAGATGGTAAGCTATACCATTACAGAAAAGGGATATAGTTTAAGAACCATGACGGGAGAACTTTCCGGTCTGGCATTAAAGGATATGGAAGAGGGGCCAAATGCTCCGATTCATGCAATGGGCGTTACCGCAGCCCTGTTATATGAGCGTTACAAAGCAGGCGCAGCTCCCATTGCCATGGTCAGCATGGACAACTGCTCCCACAACGGCGCCAAGTTAAAAGCAGGCGTTACGGAGATTGCCGATGCCTGGGCAGAAAAAGGTCTGGTAGAGAAAGAATTTATCGAGTATTTAAAGGATGAAGAAAAGGTTTCCTTCCCATGGAGCATGATTGATAAGATTACTCCAAGACCTGCAAAAGAGATTGAAGTGCAGTTGGAAGAGCTTGGAATTGAAGAGATGGCTCCGGTCGTTACCAGCAAAAATACCTATATTGCGCCTTTCGTAAATGCAGAGATTCCGCAGTATCTGGTTATCGAGGACCGGTTCCCCAATGGACGTCCGGCTCTGGAAAAAGCAGGCGTTTATATGACGGACAGAGAAACCGTTAATATGACCGAGAGAATGAAAGTTACCACCTGCTTAAATCCTTTGCATACTGCTCTGGCAGTTTATGGCTGCCTGCTGGGATATAAGAGCATTGCAGATGAGATGAAAGATAAAGATCTGGTTGCTCTGATTGAACACATCGGATATGACGAAGGAATGCCGGTTGTAACCGATCCTGGCATCATTAAGCCAATGGACTTTATCAAAGAAGTCGTAGAAGAGAGGCTTCCAAATCCATTCATTCCGGATATGCCTCAGAGAATTGCAACAGATACCAGTCAGAAAGTTTCCATCCGTTTTGGCGAAACCATTAAATCCTATATGGCGCGTCCGGATATGGATGCATCCAGCCTGACCTATATTCCGCTGGCACTGGCAGGATGGCTGCGCTATCTGTTAAAGGTAGATGACGCAGGAAATGAAATGCCGGTAAGTCCGGATCCGATGTTAGAACAATTGAGTCAGGCTTTAGAAGGCATCCAGGTCGGAAATCCAGACAGCTTACAGGGACAGTTAAAGCCAGTACTGGAAAATGCCGGAGTATTCGGCGTCAACCTGTATGAGGCCGGACTTGGCGGAAAGGTAGAAGAGATGGTCCGCAAGATGCTTGCAGGCCCTGGGGCAGTCAGAAAAACCCTGGAAGAATATTTAAAGTAAACAGGTAAAATAAGAATAGAAAAGGAGCAGCTTCCTTGCAGGTGAATATGAAATCTGCAGGGAAGCTGCTCTTTTATGGAAAAATGTGTTTTTTGATGGCTGATTTTGTCAGAAAAATGTGTTTTTATGAGGGTGTTTTTTATGGAAAAATGTGTTAAACTCTATTTGAGAAGGAAGGTGACGATTTGAAAAGAAATGCGATTCAAGATCTGATTTGGTGGAAAGGAAGCGAAGAACGTAAGCCGCTGGTTTTAAAAGGAGCCAGGCAGGTGGGGAAAACCTGGCTTATGAAAGAGTTTGGCAGGAATTATTATGAGAGCTATGTTTATTTTAACTTTGACGAAGAAGACGAGCTGAAATCCATTTTTGAATCCAATAAAAATCCTCAGCGGATTATTGAACTTTTGTCTATGATTGGCGGAGAAAAAATCCTTCCAGGAGAGACACTGATTATTTTCGATGAGATCCAGGAATGTCCGGAAGCGTTAAATACGCTGAAATATTTTAAAGAAAAAGCCAATGAATACCATGTGATTGCAGCCGGAAGCCTGTTAGGGACTCTTCTGGCAGCTCCGAAATCTTATCCGGTAGGAATGGTTAATTTATTGGAAATCGGTCCTATGACATTTGACGAGTTCCTCCATGCGTCCGATCCGGCATTAGCGCTATTTTATGACACCATTGAAAAAGGAAGCCAGATTGAAGAAATTTTTCATAACCGTCTGCTGGAAGCCTATGACAATTATCTGATTATTGGCGGGATGCCGGAATGTGTTGCTTCCTGGATAGAGTATAAAGATCCGTCCAGGATTTCCCAGATTCAGAAAGAGCTAATCGAGGTTTATGAAAATGACTTTTCTAAACACAACGGAAAGGTCAACAGCGGACGGATTTTGATGGTTTTCAGGAGTATTGTTTCTCAGCTTGCAAAAGCAAACGAAAAATTTATGTATGGGGCTGTCAGGGAAGGAGGACGCGCCAGGGATTTTGAAGAAGCAATAGAATGGCTGGTGTCTGCCGGAATGCTGAACCGGATTTATAACACTTCCAAAATGGAACATCCTCTGGCGGCGTTTGACAGGCTGGATCAGTTTAAATTATTCTTGTTTGATACAGGTCTGCTAAAGCATATGGCGGGGATTGACAACAAGGCGATCCTCTTAAAGAGCAACTATCAATTTAAGGGGCCTTTAACGGAAAACTATGTTTTGCAGCAGCTTCGTGGACAATTTGAAGTGGAACCCCGATATTTTTCTGATAAAACCAGTGAAATAGATTTTGTCATCCAGTATGGCATGGATATAATTCCTGTCGAGGCAAAAGGCGGGGAAGATAAGTCTGCACCATCATTTAAGAAGTATGTTGCGGAACATCAGCCGGTATATGCCGTCCGTTTTTCCAGAAGAGGATATCGGAAAGATGGTTCTATTACCAATCTTCCTCTGTATCTGGCAGGAAAAATGAGAGAATTGCTGTAAGAACACCAAGATTATTTTATAGAAGAAGGAGACTCCAATGATAAAGAACATCGTATTTGATATGGGAAAAGTGCTGGTGGCTTATGAGGCAGACGCGGTCGCCAGACATTTTATAGAAGATGAAAAAGAACGGAAGGACGTCTGCACCAGTGTGTTTGTATCTCCGGAATGGCTGATGCTAGACATGGGAGTGATTTCAGAAGAGGATGCGTTAAAAAGGATGCAGGCCCGTCTGGACACAGATCACGCCAGAGAAATGGCCCGTATGTGCCTGGAGCACTGGCATGAATACAATATGTGGCCCATAAAAGAGATGGGAGAACTGGTACGTTTACTGAAAAAACGGGGATTTGGCATCTATCTCTGTTCCAATGCGTCGCTCCGGCTTTTGGACTGCTATAAACAAGTGATTCCGGCGATTGACTGCTTTGACGGGATTTTGTTTTCGGCCGAAGAAAAGTGCATCAAACCTCAGAAAGAGATTTACCATAGACTGTTTGAAAAATTTTCGTTAAATCCAAAGGAGTGTTTCTTCATCGATGATCTGGATTTAAACATCCAGGGGGCAAAGGAATGCGGAATGGATGGATATTGTTTTGCAGACGGGGATGTGGAAAAACTAAAGAAGGTTTTGGAAGCAATGCCAAAACCAGTATAAAAACTGCCAGAACATGAGGCTGGAAAGCAAAGATTTAATAGAAGAGCCGCAGGGCACAGATGCTTGTCATCCGTACTCTGCGGCTGATTTCATTTAGAATTCGGGCTCAATCAGTCCGTATGTATTGCCTTTTCTTTTATAAACAACATTGACTTCATCGGTATCTGCATTGAGGAATACGTAGAAGTTGTGGCCAAGGAGTTCCATCTGGAAGCAGGCTTCCTCTGGATCCATTGGTTTCATGCCGAACCGTTTGGTCTTTACGATTTTAATCTCATCTTCGTAAGGAGCAGGCTCTTCTTCTAAGAACTGGGCAGAAAATGCTGCTGCTGCCTGCTTGCGATCGATTAATTTGTTCTTATATTTTTTGAGCTGCCGCTCGATAACCTCCTCTACTAAATCAATGGAAACGTACATATCGCTGCTGGATTCTTCTGCACGGATAATCGTTCCCTTTACTGGAATTGTAACCTCGATGTTCTGGCGCTCTTTCTGCACGCTTAATGTAACAGTAACCTCGGTGTCGGGATTGAAGTAGCGGTCCAGCTTGCCGATTTTGTCTTCTACGGCACGTTTTAAAGCGGGAGTAACCTCAATATTTCTTCCTGTAATTGTAAAACGCATTAACATCAGCTCCTTTTTCTTGGGATGTAATTAGTATACCACGCTTAGAGGGAAAACTCAACAAAAAAACATGAATTGTCTCGACAATTTATCTAAAAAAATTATAAATTTTCTTTTTAAATAAGGAAGAAAAGTATTGCAAAACTACTTGTTTCGGTCTGAAAAAGTCAAGAGGATTTATGGAAAATCTTGTGGAAACGTGTAAGTTTGTGATAAATAGATAAAAAAACAGCAGACTTATGTTCTTTTACAAGAACAGACAAAAAGAGGAAAAATATTGTGGATAATGTGGATAACTCGGTGTATAACTCCTTTTTCTCGTAAAAACGGCCTTTTATTCAGGAAAAAGATGTCTATAAAATGTGCATAACCAGATGTGGAAAATGTGGATAAATAGAAAAGCGAACATACATTTTGTACACAATGTCCAGTTGACCATAATGACGTTAATTTTATGTGACAAGATGTAAATTTTTTATGAACTCGTTGAATAAAACTCCGGTTGGTGTTACAATAAATAAGATTATACCTAGAAAGTCCGTCAGCCGGCTTTCTTTTAATGTCTGAGTATGAAATATAGGAGAGTACCTATGAATTTATTTGAAAAAGTATTTGGCACCCACAGCGATCGGGAGCTGAAACTGATTTATCCCATTGTGGAAAAGATTGAAAAGTTAAAACCAGAGATGGCGGCCCTGTCGGATGAAGAGTTACGGGATAAGACCCGTATCTTTAAAGAGCGTCTGGCAAAGGGAGAGACTCTGGATGATATTCTGCCGGAGGCATTTGCTGCCGTCAGGGAAGCTGCAAAGAGAACATTAAATATGGAACACTTCCCCGTCCAGTTAATCGGCGGTATCGTTCTGCATCAGGGCCGTATCGCAGAGATGCGTACAGGTGAAGGAAAGACTTTGGTTTCTACCTGTCCGGCGTACTTAAATGCACTGGCTGGAAAAGGTGTCCAGATTGTTACGGTTAACGATTATCTGGCAAAGCGTGACGCGGAGTGGATGGGCCAGGTTCACAGATTTTTAGGTCTGACAGTCGGAGTGGTATTAAATTCCATGACTTCAGAAGAGAGAAAAGCCGCTTATGCCTGCGACATTACCTATGTTACCAACAACGAACTGGGTTTTGACTATCTGAGAGATAACATGGCCATCTACAAAGAGCAGATGGTTTTAAGAGATTTAGATTACTGTATCATTGACGAGGTAGACTCTGTTTTAATCGACGAAGCGAGAACTCCGTTAATTATTTCCGGACAGAGCGGCAAATCCACCAAGCTGTATGAGGTCTGCGATGTGCTGGCGCGTCAGCTGGTAAGAGGCGAAGCTTCCGGCGAGTTTACAAAGATGAATGCCATCATGGGCGAAGATATTGAAGAGACCGGAGACTTTATCGTCAATGAAAAGGACAAGGTAGTCAACTTAACAGAAGAAGGCGTAAAGAAAGTAGAGAACTTCTTCCATATTGAAAACCTGGCAGATCCACAGAACCTGGAGATTCAGCACAACATTATTCTGGCTCTGCGGGCCAACAACCTGATGCACAGAGATAAAGACTACGTTGTAAAAGACGATGAAGTTCTGATCGTAGACGAGTTTACCGGCCGTATTATGCCTGGCCGCCGTTATTCCGATGGCCTTCATCAGGCAATCGAGGCAAAGGAGCACGTAAATGTGCGCCGCGAAAGCCGTACCCTGGCTACCATTACATTCCAGAATTTCTTTAATAAATATAAAAAGAAAGGCGGTATGACTGGTACAGCCCTGACGGAGGAAAAAGAGTTCCGCAATATCTACGCAATGGACGTGATTGCCATTCCGACCAATAAGCCGGTGCAGCGTATTGACTTAAATGATGCGGTTTATAAGACGAAGAAAGAAAAATTCCACGCAGTTGTAGAGGAAGTGGCAAAGGCACATGAAAAGGGACAGCCGGTTCTGGTAGGTACTATTACCATCGAGACTTCCGAGATGCTTTCCGGCCTGTTAAAGAAGCGGGGCATTCCGCATAAGGTTCTGAACGCAAAGTTCCATGAACTGGAAGCAGAGATTGTAGCAGATGCCGGTATTCACGGAGCAGTTACGATTGCGACCAACATGGCAGGCCGTGGTACGGATATTAAGCTGGATGATGAGGCAAAGGCTGTAGGCGGCTTAAAGATTATTGGTACAGAGCGTCATGAGTCCCGCCGTATTGACAATCAGCTGCGGGGACGTTCCGGACGTCAGGGCGACCCTGGCGAGTCCAGATTTTACCTGTCCCTGGAAGACGATCTGATGCGTCTGTTTGGTTCTGAGCGTCTGATGAAGATGTTTGAGGCAATGGGCGTTCCGGAAAATGAGCAGATCGAGCATAAGATGCTTTCCAGCGCGATTGAAAAGGCTCAGATGAAGATCGAGACCAACAACTACGGTATCCGTGAAAACCTGTTAAAGTATGACGAGGTAAACAACGAGCAGAGAGAAATTATTTATGCAGAACGCCGTAAAGTATTAGACGGGGACAATATGCGTGACGTTATCCTGCGCATGGTTACAGATTTAGTGGAAAATGCGGTAGATATGGCCATTCCGGATGAGCTGACTGCAGAAAACTGGGATTTAAAGGAATTAAATACCCTTCTCCTTCCGGTTATCCCGATTGCGCCGGTTGTTTTAACAGATGAGCAGAAGAAGAGCATGAAGAAAAATGAGTTAAAGCATACGCTCAAAGAAGCTGCCATCAAGCTGTATGAAGAGAAAGAGGCCCAGTTCCCGCAGGCAGAGCAGATGCGTGAGATTGAGCGCGTGGTTCTGTTAAAGGTAATTGACAATAAGTGGATGTGCCATATTGACGATATGGATCAGCTGAGAGAAGGCATCGGCCTTCAGGCTTATGGACAGAGAGATCCAGTTGTAGAATATAAGGTCAATGCATATGAGATGTTTGATTCCATGACCGCAGCAATCCGCGAAGAGACTGTCCGGATTCTGATGCACATCCGTGTAGAGCAGAAGGTAGAGAGAGAACCGGCTGCCAAGGTAACCGGAACAAACCGCGACGAGTCTGCCGCGCCGGCTCCAAAGCGCCGCGCAGCCCAGAAGATTTATCCAAACGATCCGTGTCCATGTGGTTCCGGCAAGAAATATAAGCAGTGCTGCGGCAGAAAGCCAATATAAGAATTAAATAATAATACTAAAAATACAACTGTCCAGGACAGTTACCATAAAAATAAGAAAGCGGGTGAAGCTTGTGGTTGAATTGGATCAGTTTAAATATACGCTGTCCACATTTAAGAAACCATTAGTGGAAGTGAGGGATTCACTTTAACTTAGATGCTAAGTTAAGGAAGATTGACGAGCTTGATAAGAGTATGGAGGAACCCAGTTTCTGGGAAGATGCCGAACGCTCAACCAAGATTGTAAAAGAAGCAAAGAATTTAAAAGATACAGTAGAAGGATACCAGCATCTGGAACGTCTCTACGAAGAGATTGAACTGATGATTGAGATGGGATATGAGGAAAATGATCCGGAAGTGATTCCGGAGATTCAGACCATGTTGGATGAATTTTCGTCTAATCTGGAGAAAATGCGCCTGTCTACCCTTCTGACTGGAGAATATGATAACTGTAATGCGATTCTGCGTCTCAACGCCGGAGCCGGCGGCACAGAGTCCTGCGACTGGTGCAGTATGCTGTACCGGATGTACTGCCGGTGGGCAGAGAGCAGGGGATTTTCTGTAGAAGTACTGGATTTTCTGGACGGCGACGAGGCAGGAATCAAGTCGGTTACGATTCAGGTTAACGGGGAAAATGCATTCGGTTACTTAAAATCCGAGAGAGGCGTGCACCGTCTGGTGCGGATTTCCCCATTCAATGCAGCGGGCAAGAGACAGACGTCCTTTGTGTCCTGCGACGTAATGCCGGATATTGAAGAAGATCTGGACGTGGAAATCAATCCGGATGATTTGCGGATTGACACCTATCGTTCCAGCGGAGCCGGCGGACAGCATATCAATAAGACGTCTTCGGCCATCCGTATTACCCATATTCCGACAGGAATTGTGGTTCAGTGTCAGAATGAACGTTCCCAGTTCCAGAACAAGGATAAGGCTATGCAGATGCTGAAAGCAAAGCTGTATATGTTAAAACAGCAGGAAAATGCGGAAAAGCTTTCCGATATCCGCGGAGAGGTCAAGGAGATAGGATGGGGCAACCAGATCCGTTCCTATGTGTTGCAGCCTTACACGATGGTAAAGGATCATCGTACCGGCGAAGAACTTGGCAATGCAGACAGCGTACTCAACGGCAACCTGGATCCATTTATCAGCGCATACTTAAAATGGCTGAGTCTTGGATGTCCGGATAAACACGCCCAGATGGCAGACTAAGCTGTGCAAAATGTTTACGGCCCGAACATTTCTGTTCGGGCTGTTTTATACTCTGTGTTTTCCGGCGAGGTCAGGAAAGTATGCGGGAAAAAACAGGAAAAACGGTTGCATACTTTAAATGAATGTGATAATATCTTTTCCATGAATACAAATGTATTCTATGTACGGACATCTGGCGGGAAATAAGGGGAGAATCATGGGAGAGAAAAGTAAGTATTTTGTGTTAAAACAGAGAGCGGTTCCAGAAGTGCTTTTAAAAGTAGTAGAAGCGAAGCGGCTTTTAGAATCTGAGAGAGCCATTACGGTTCAGGAAGCTACCGATCGGGTAGGAATCAGCAGAAGCTCTTTTTATAAATACAAAGATGATATATTTCCTTTCTATGACAATACGAAAGGAAAGACGATTACTCTAGTGATCCAGATGGATGATGAACAGGGATTGCTGTCAGACCTTCTGCACGTGGTAGCAGTTTATAGGGCCAATATTTTGACGATTCATCAGAGCATTCCGGTCAATGGCGTGGCAATGCTGACATTAAGCGTAGAAGTCCAGAGCCATACGGGAAATGTTTCCAGTATGATAGAAGAAATGGAGGTTATGAAAGGCATCCATTATGTAAAGATTTTAGCCAGAGAATAGCGCGAAAAGGATGGAAGGGACTATGAGAATGGGCACAGAGGGAATGGTAACCGAAAAATTAGCAGCAGCAGTAATGGGATATGGAACCATTGGTTCTGGCGTAGTGGAAATCCTGGAACAAAACAAAGAGGTCATTGCAAAACGCGCCGGAAGAGAAATTGAAGTAAAGTATGTTCTGGATTTACGGGATTTTCCAGGCACTCCAGTAGAAGATAAGATTGTCCACGATCTCGCCAGGATTGAAGAAGATCCGGAAGTTGAGATTGTAGTCGAGACCATGGGCGGAGTTCATCCGGCTTACGAGTTTGTAAAGCGCTGCCTTCTGGCGGGAAAGCACGTTGCAACGTCCAATAAAGCGCTGGTAGCTGCGTGCGGCACAGAACTTTTGCAGATAGCCAGGGAAAAACAGGTAAATTTCCTGTTTGAAGCCAGTACAGGAGGAGGAATTCCGATTATCCGTAACTTGTACCGGTGCCTGACGGGAGAAAAAATTGAAGAGATTACTGGTATTTTGAATGGGACAACCAATTATATTCTGACGAAAATGGACTGCTGCAAGAGTACCTTTGAATCTGCATTAAAAGAAGCCCAGGATCTGGGATATGCAGAGCGCAATCCGGAAGCAGACGTAGAAGGATATGACACCTGCCGCAAAATCGCAATCCTGACAGCTATGGTAACTGGCAGAGAAGTTCGCTTTGAAGAGATTGCTACAGAAGGAATCACGACGATTACGGACGTGGATTTCCAATATGCAAAGAAGCTTGGAATGTCCATCAAACTGCTGGGATCCAGCCGCATAGAGAAAGACAGGGTAATGGCGTTTGTAGCTCCCATGATGATTGGACCGGAAAATCCGCTATACGGAGTGAATGACGTTTACAATGGAATCCTGGTAAAAGGAAATATGCTGGGAACATCGATGTATTATGGAAGCGGCGCAGGAAAGCTTCCTACTGCAAGCGCAGTTGTGGCAGACATGATTGAAGCTGCCATTTACAGCAAAGAAAATATTCCGTTGGGATGGACAAAAGAAAAACAGGAGATTTCTTCTGTAAACCAGGGCACGTTCCGCTATTTCCTGCGGGTAGAAGGGAAAGAAGCATCCAAAAAGAAGGAGATTTCCCAATTGTTCCATGCAGAACGGCTGGTAGAAATCGAAGGGCTTTCCGAGTTTGGCCTGCTGACAGAGGCTATGACAGAAGAAGAGTTCCAGAAAAAGAGAGAACGTATTTCCGGCATTATCCGTGTAATACGGGCAGAATAAAAAGGCATCATTTTGCGGCAGACTGCCGCAAATCGGGAGGACACCATGCTGATTGTAAAAAAGTTTGGCGGAAGTTCCGTCGCAGATAAAGAAAAGATCATGAATGTAGCAAAACGCTGCATAGAAGATTACGAAAAAGGAAATGACGTGGTAGTTGTTTTGTCCGCAATGGGCAAGACTACAGACGGGCTGTTAAGCAAAGCATATGAGATGAATTACAATCCGCCGAAAAGAGAACTGGATATGCTGCTGGTTACCGGCGAGCAGGTATCGGTATCTTTAATGGCAATGGCAATGCACGCTCTGGGAGTACCGGCAATCTCTTTGAATGCCGTTCAGGTAGGAATGCATACCACAAGCGCTTACACAAAGGCGAAACTGAAAAAGATTGACACCAACCGGATCCGGCATGAGCTGGATGCGAAAAAGATAGTCATTGTAACCGGCTTTCAGGGAATCAACCGGTACGACGATATGACGACTCTGGGAAGAGGCGGGTCTGATACGACAGCAGTTGCCATTGCAGCAGCGCTGCGGGCAGATCGCTGCGAGATTTATACGGACGTAGAAGGGGTTTATACAGCGGATCCCAGAATTGTCCCAAATGCCAGAAAGCTTCCGGAAGTGTCTTATGACGAGATGCTGGAGTTTGCGTCATTGGGAGCAAAAGTCCTTCACAACCGTTCGGTAGAGATGGCAAAAAAATATGGAGTAGAACTGGTGGTGCTCTCTAGTCTGACAAGGGCAGAGGGAACCGTCGTAAAGGAGGAAACGAAAGTGGAGCGTATGCTGGTAAGCGGCGTTGCCGTAGATAAAAATACAGCGAGAATTTCTGTACTGGGAGTAAAAAATGAACCTGGTATTGCCTTCCGCATTTTCAATATGCTGGCAAAAAATCAGATTAATGTAGATATTATCATTCAGTCTGTAGGCAGAGAAGATAAAAAAGATATTTCCTTTACGGTAGCCAGAACGGATCTGGCAGAAGCATTGGATATTCTGAATGAAAACAAAGAGACGTTTACCGCCAGCGAGATTACCTGTGACGAGACAGTTGCCAAAGTGTCCATTATCGGAGCTGGAATGGTCAGCAATCCAGGCGTTGCTGCCAAGATGTTTGAAGCTCTGGCGAATGGAGACGTCAACATTAAGATGATCGCGACATCTGAAATCAGAATTACGGTTTTGATTGACGAGCAGGATGCAAATCGGGCAATGCGTCTGGTGCACGATGCATTTGATCTGGCAGATTAATTCTTTGATGGATTTGGTAGAGACATTCAGGAAACTGCCTTGCGTGTTCCGGATGTTTACCGGATTGTACTGCCCTGGATGCGGGGGTACGCGGGCGGTAAAAGCGCTGCTGCGGGGACAAATTGGGATGAGCCTTTATTACCATCCATTTGTCCTGTATCTGACAGTCTGGATTGGATTTGAAGTTCTTGTCTGGCTGATACACATCATCCGGCGCTGGTCAGGAAAAACCGATTGGTGGAAGGAACGGTTTCTTTTGCGTTACCGTTACTGGGCCATAGGAGGCCTGACTGTTATTTTGCTGAACTGGATAATAAAAAATGGAATTTTGATTTTTGGGGGAATTGAATGGATGCCCTGAGAAGCAATATAAAAAGGCTGCGTTCCGGAACATGGAACGCAGCCTTTTGCGATGCAATGGAAACTCTTTTATGGAAGCATTTCGTACTGCTCTAAGATTTCATTAAAGAAAGAAGCGTATCTGGGATCCTTCATCATAGAAAGGACAAAAAGGTAATATGCGAAAAATGCCAGGCTGATAACCAGTCCGACGGCGGAAAGAACAACGCCTGCAATGGCAAAGCCGCTCATAGGCTTTCCTTTTTTAGAAAGAATGGCCAGGACAATGCCGCCGATGCCTAACAACACGGCAAGAGGGGATGCGCAGCAGGAAATAATGGAAAAAATACCTAATACCATAGAGGTAACGGCCATTGGATTGGTTTCCTTTTTGGGAGGCTGACCCTGTCCCTGGCCAGGAACGGTATAGTAGGGATTCTGGTTTGGCCCCTGGTTGTAGCCGTTATATCCATTATATCCGGTCTGGTTGTAGCCATTGCCGTAAGGATCCTGCTGGGGCGGATACTGCCAGGAATTGGGGTCCTGATAAGCGCCGCCCTGCTCCTGGTACGAGCCATTAGGGTTCTGATAAGCGCCGCCCTGATTCTGGTACGAGCCATTGGAGTTCTGATAGGCGCCGCCCTGCTCCTGAGACGGCTCTTCATTGCCGTCAGGGTTTCTATATAAATTATTATCATCGTTATAATCTGACATATGATTTCCTCCGTTCGTACAAGATACCTGCCTATTTTACCACGAAAACTGCGGACTGTCCACCAGACATAGATATTTCTGGATGGAAATGCGGCCCCTGCTTGCAAAGAAAAGCGCGATGACTTATAATAAGCTGGTCAAAACAAACTAGATCAGTGTACAGAAAAGGAAAAAGCATGGATATTATTAAGCAATTACAGCAGGAATTACAGATTGGCCGCCAGCAGGTAGAAGCAGCGGTAAAACTGATTGATGAGGGCAATACCATTCCCTTTATTGCCCGTTACAGAAAAGAGGCTACAGGCTCCCTGAACGATGAGGTGCTGAGAAATTTAGATGAGCGTCTCCGCTATCTGCGCAATTTAGAAGAGCGGAAGGAACAGGTAATTTCTTCTATACGGGAACAGGAAAAACTGACTCCGGAACTGGAAAAGCAGATACAGGATGCGCCCACTCTGGTATCGGTAGAAGATTTGTATCGCCCATACCGTCCGAAACGCCGGACAAGGGCCATTATTGCAAAAGAAAAGGGCCTGGAACCATTGGCAAATGTGATTTCCCTTCAGATGATAAAAGAACCTCTGGAGCAGATTGCAAAGGACTATGTTTCCGAAGAAAAGGGAGTGGCAACGGTAAAGGATGCCATTGCCGGAGCAAAAGATATTCTGGCAGAAACGGTTTCCGACAATGCCGAGTACCGCACTTATATCCGGAAAGCGACCATGGAACAGGGAATGCTGTCTTCTTCTGCAAAAGACGAAACGGTTTCTTCTGTTTACGAAATGTATTACAACCATGAGGAACCAGTGAAAAAGGTGGCAGGCCATCGGATTCTGGCTTTAAACAGAGGAGAGAAAGAAAAAATCCTTACCGTAAAGATTACGGCTCCCAGAGATCAGATTCTGCGGTTTCTGGAAAAACAGCTCATTCTGCGGGATAACCCCTATACGACGCCAGTGCTTCAGGAAGTAGCGGAAGACAGCTACGACCGTTTGATTGCACCGGCAATTGAGAGAGAGATTCGCAGCCTTCTGACCGATAAGGCAGAAGACGGAGCGATAAAAGTGTTTGGCAAAAATTTGGAGCAGCTTCTGATGCAGCCTCCAATTGAAAACAGAGTGGTATTAGGCTGGGATCCGGCATTCCGTACCGGCTGTAAGCTGGCGGTCGTAGATGGAACCGGAAAAGTGCTGGATACCGTAGTTATTTATCCGACTGCGCCTCAGAATAAAGTGGAAGAATCAAAAAAGGTATTAAAGGAGCTGATTAAAAAGTACCACGTTTCCCTGATTTCAGTTGGAAACGGTACGGCGTCCAGAGAGTCGGAGCAGGTAATTGTAGAATTGTTAAAAGAGATTCCGGAGCAGGTTCAGTATATTATCGTCAATGAGGCAGGAGCTTCCGTTTATTCTGCCAGTAAGCTGGCCACAGAAGAATTCCCCCAGTTTGACGTAGGACAGAGAAGCGCAGTTTCCATCGCGCGCCGCCTTCAGGATCCATTGTCAGAACTGGTAAAAATAGACCCCAAATCTATCGGCGTAGGCCAGTATCAGCACGATATGAACCAGAAGCATTTAAGCGAGACGCTTCAGGGCGTAGTAGAAGACTGTGTAAATAAAGTTGGCGTAGACTTAAATACGGCCAGCGCGTCTCTGCTGGAATACATTTCCGGCATCAGCAAAGCCCTGGCTAAAAATATTGTGGCTTACAGGGAAGAAAACGGAGCGTTTACCAACCGGAAACAGCTTTTGAAAGTAGCAAAACTGGGGCCGAAGGCTTTTGAACAGTGCGCTGGATTTATGAGAATCAAAGGAGGGGACAATCCTCTTGACAGTACTTCTGTTCATCCAGAAAGCTACCAGGCAGCAGAAAAGCTTCTGACCAGTCTGGGGTACCAGCCGGAGGAAATCCTGGCAGGCGGTTTAACTGGCATCAGCAAAAAGATTGCCAATCCTAAGAAGCTTTCAAAAGAACTGGGAATTGGCGAGATTACCCTTCTGGATATTGCAAAAGAGCTGGAAAAACCGGCAAGAGATCCCCGTGACGAAATGCCAAAGCCCATTCTCCGCACCGATGTGCTGGATATGAAGGATTTGACTCCAGGCATGATTTTAAAGGGAACGGTAAGAAATGTCATTGATTTTGGAGCCTTTGTAGACATCGGCGTCCATCAGGACGGACTGGTGCACATTTCTGAAATGACAGAACGGTATATCAAACACCCTCTGGAAGCAGTCAGCGTGGGCGATGTGGTAGAAGTAAAGGTGTTGTCTGTAGACTTAAATAAAAAGAGGATTTCTCTTTCTATGAAGCTTTAATGGTCGGGAGGTTACAATGGAAGAACAAAAGAAACCGCCGGTATTTTCATTTTCAATTGCCCTGGATGCAAAAGAACTCTGGAAATTTTCCATGTATCATGCCAATAAAGGTTATCTGGGGATTTTTAACGTACTGTTTACCATTGCAGCGATTTACCTGCTGATTACCCAGTGGGCATCCGTCAGCGGTCCGTATCGGCTTTTGCTGGTCATGTGCGTTCTGATGTTTACGGTATGGCAGCCGTCAACTCTGTATTTAAAAGCCAAACGCCAGGCCAAGGCGCCTGCGGTAAAAGAACCGATGATATTATCTCTGGGCGATGACGGAGTAACGGTAGAACAGGGAGGCCAGACTGGAACAATACCCTGGGAAACAATGTATCAGGCGGTAAAAAATCCCTGGCAGTTCATCCTTTATAAGGATCGGATTCACGCCTTTTTAATTCCGAAATCTGCGGTAGGGGAACAGGAAGCAAAGCTTTCGGCATATTTAAAAGAAAAGATGCCGAAGGCCCGCTGCAAACACATATAATGGAGAGTGCTATGATAATAGAAACTTATGGACCCAGAGAAACCTTTGCATTAGGAAAGAAAATGGGAGAAGAGGCAGAAGCTGGACAGGTAATCTGCCTGAATGGAGACTTGGGAGTTGGAAAAACGGTTTTTACCCAGGGATTTGCAGAGGGACTTGGCATTGAGGGGACGGTAAACAGCCCTACGTTTACTATTCTTCAGGAATATGACGACGGACGGCTGCCTTTTTACCACTTTGACGTGTACCGGATTGGGGACGTCAGCGAGATGGATGAGATTGGCTATGAAGACTGCTTTTACGGAGACGGCGTCAGCCTCATAGAGTGGTCAGAACTGATAGAAGAGATTCTGCCAGATGATGTGATTACCATTACCATTGAAAAAGACCTGGATAAGGGATTTGACTACCGGAAAATTACGATAGAACCGTCTTCTCGCTAAACAAACTTAGGATAACCGCTTACTGGGCGGTGTGGAGGATATTATGAGAATATTGGGAATCGAAAGCTCTTCTCTGGTAGCCAGCGTGGCGATTGTTACCGATGGAGTGGTAACCGGAGAATATACTATGAATTATAAAAAGACCCATTCCCAGACCCTGCTTCCGATGCTGGACGAGCTGACCAGGATGCTGGATTTGGAACTGGATACCATAGACGCAGTGGCAGTATCCGGCGGCCCTGGATCCTTTACCGGCCTTCGGATTGGTTCTGCGACGGCAAAAGGCCTGGGGCTGGCTTTAAAAAAGCCGTTGATTCATGTGCCCACCTTAGATGCGATGGCGTATAATCTCTGGGGATCCGATGCGCTGATCTGTCCTATTATGGATGCCAGAAGAAACCAGGTTTACACAGGAGTTTACCAGGTAAAAAGCAGCCTGACAGTGGTAAAACCCCAGTGCGCCATGGACATGGGAGAACTGATTGGAGAATTAAATGAGAACAATCAGCCGGTTATCTTTTTGGGAGATGGGGTGCCGGTGTTTAAAAATCTCATTGAAGAGAAGATGACGGCGCCGTTTCTGTTTGCACCGCCTCAGATGAACCGTCAGAGAGCCGCGTCTGTAGCGGCACTTGGAGCGATTTACATGAAAGAAGGAAAGACAGAAGACGCCAGGGATCACGCTCCGGATTACCTGAGAAAATCCCAGGCAGAACGGGAACGGGAAGGAAAAGAGCTGTTGGCTGGAGACGGCGGCGCTCAGCCCTGCCAGTTTAACCGTCTGGAGGAAGGAAGATGATTCGCCTTCTGACGGCAGAGGATATTCCGGCTGCGGCAAAAATTGAACAGGCTTGTTTTTCGGATCCCTGGTCAGAAACACTTTTACAGGAAAGCGTTCAAAATGCCTGGAATCACTTCTGGATTTCAGAAGATGAAAAGGGAGAGATAACCGGCTATGCCGCGTTTAGTTTTATTGCAGGGGAAGGAGAAATCCAGAGAATCGGCGTACTTCCGCAGGCCAGAAGAAGAGGCGCGGCCAGGGAGTTAATGGCGGCGATGGAAGACTTTGTCAGAGAAAATCAGGGAGATGCCCTTACCTTAGAGGTGCGTTCTGGAAACGCAGCAGCCAGAAACCTTTATAAAACCTGTGGTTTTCAGGAAGAAGCCATCCGCAAAGCGTATTACCGCCATCCCACGGAAGATGCCGTCATCATGTGGAAGCGGAGGCTTTGAAACATTTTCCACTTAAAATCGGAGGGTTTCCGTATATAATGGAAGCGGATTAAAAAGTGCCGATTTTGGAGGAAAGGTGATTGATTTTATGAGAAAGTACGCAAAGAACGGACGGTTGGAGACAGTTGTATGCAACTGCTGCGGAAAGAAACTGATTGTAAAAGATGGAATTGTCCGAGAAGGAGTTATGACGGTAAACCACTCCTGGGACTATTTTTCTGAAAAGGACGGGGAAGTCCACCGCTTTGACTTGTGCGAAGCCTGCTATGAGGAACTGATCAGCCAGTTTAAGGTTGCAGTGGATGTGGAGGAACAGACCGAACTTCTGTAAAACGGAAACAGAAAGAAGCGGGAAATGACGGCGCAGACCTTTGAAAAAGAAAGGGGCTGCGCCGCTTTTTCGTTGTAAACTTTTTCCTGCTGTGCTATAGTAGTAGCGTTAAAACCAAAATTTGAAAAGGTGGTATGCAATGCTTTTTAGTTCTCAGGTATTTTTATGGTTTTTTCTTCCGCTGGTGTTTCTGCTGTATTTTGCAGTGCCTGGATTGAAAATAAAAAATACGATTCTGCTCCTGTTCAGCCTGTTTTTTTATGCCTGGGGAGAACCGCGCTACATTGTTCTGATGCTGGTATCCATCTGCCTGAATTATCTGTTCGGCCTTGCCATTGAAAAGGCAGGAGAAAAAAAGAGACTTCGGACCGGACTTTTATGGCTCTGTGTGGCGGTTAACCTGGGGCTTTTAGGTTATTTTAAATACTTTAATTTCTTTTTGCAGATTGGCAACCGTTTGTTTGGAAAAGAAGTGCTGGCGTACCGAGATATTGCTCTTCCGATCGGCATTTCCTTTTATACCTTCCAGGCCATGTCCTATGTGGTAGATGTGTGGAGAGGGGAAAACAAGGCTCAGAAGAATCTGTGGAATCTGGCGCTTTACATTTCTTTTTTTCCTCAGCTGATTGCAGGCCCTATTGTAAAGTACCACGATATTGAGCAGCAGCTGACAGTAAGAAAAACGGATTTGTCCGGCTTCTGTTATGGAATCAAACGGTTCTGTTACGGTCTGGGGAAAAAGGTAATTATTTCGAACTCTATGGCTTTGGCGGCGGATCAGATTTACGGCCTTCCGTTTGAACACATTGGGACGGCGTTAGCCTGGTGGGGAGTCGGATTATATACGCTGCAGATTTATTTTGACTTTTCCGGATATTCCGATATGGCAATCGGCCTTGGAAGGATGTTTGGGTTCCGGTTTATGGAAAACTTTAATTACCCCTATCTTTCCAGATCGGTTACAGAATTCTGGCGCCGGTGGCACATTTCTCTGTCTACCTGGTTTCGGGAATATGTGTACATCCCTCTGGGAGGCAACCGGAAAGGCAGATACCGCACGTATCTCAATCTGTTTCTGGTATTCTGCCTGACCGGTTTGTGGCATGGCGCGTCCTTAAATTTTGTGTTCTGGGGAATTTATTATGGGATTTTGATCGTGCTGGAGCGAATGACCGGAAAAAAACCTGGCTGGCTGGGAACTATGTTTCTGGTGGTAATTGGCTGGCTGATGTTTCGGGTTACCAGTATGAGAGGGATTCTGATTCTGCTGAAAAATATGTTTATCCCCTGCGCAGGTCTTTATCCGGTTTCGCTTTATGTGACCAAAAAGACGGTAGTGCTGGCTGCGGCAGGCATTTTGCTGTGCGGACCTTTACAGGCTTTCGTTCCCCAGCTGAAAGAACGGCTGTATGATGAAGACAAAATCGGGATTCTGGACATTCTGGCAATGGCGGGAATTTTCGGATATTCCATGCTTTTGCTAATCAGCAGCACATATAATCCATTTATTTACTTCCGTTTTTAGTACAGGAGAATGTATATGAAAAAATTAATGCTGGGTTTGTTCCTGTCTTTCTTAATTGTGCCAGGCATCTGGATTGCGGCAGAAGGACTGACGGGACAGGCAGAAACATACAGCGATGCAGAGCAGAGGATGCTGGCGACGTTCCCTGCTTCTGTTACAATGGACAACTTAGACCAGATAGGCGGCCAGATCGAAACATACATTAATGACCATGCGCCTTTTCGGGATGAACAGGTGGCATTGAATGCAAAACTGGATTACCAGTTATTTGATTCCACAGATACTCCTACCGTTACATTAGGAAAAAATGGCTGGCTGTTTTACGCAGGCCAGAATAGTACCGATGATTTCAGAGGTCTGGGAAGCCGCAGCGAAGAGTGGCACCAGACGGCGGCAAATCTTCTGAATGGAATTGATGCCACTTTAGAGGCTCAGGGAATCGAGTTTGTAGTTTTGTTCGCTCCGAATAAGGAAAGAATTTATAAAGAATATATGCCGGACTACATTACGATGGTAAATGAGAGAAACAGGCTGGATGTGCTGGTGGATTATTTAAGAACGTCTACCAACATTCCGATTGTATATCCGAAGGAATGCTTTGAGGACAAATCCTATCAGTGGTATTACAAGACCGATACCCATTGGAATAACGCAGGCGGATTCTTAGCGGGTCAGGAGCTGATTCAGACTCTGGGCGGAGAACCCTGGGATATCAGCCAGGTAACAGTCGGCTATACGCCAAGAGGCACAGGAGATCTGGTGCGTCTGGCTCACCTGCCGTCTGGAGAGTTCGATGAGACGGAGGCAATGGTGGAAGGGTATCTTCCGGAGACAGTTCTTCATATGACAGAGGATACCAGCTATTACCCGTCTTTAAAGTTTTACACCAGTGAAAATGCGCCGGATCCCAGACACATTGTGATCTACAGGGATTCCTTTGCAGATGCCATCACTGCTACGATGGCCAGATATTTTGCGCGTGTGGATACGTATTGGTGGAATTCCGGTGCAGAAAACCGGATGGGCCAGGAAAAGCCGGATGTAGTCGTTTATGAGATTCTGGAACGTTATATTGACGAGCGCATGATTGATGATTTAAACAAGCTGTCCCAGGTGTGGCAGTAGGAAAAGGAGAATAAAAATGCTGGATATTTGTTTGCTTGGGACAGGAGGAATGATGCCTCTTCCCTATCGCTGGCTGACTTCCATGATGGCAAGATGTGACGGCAGCAGCCTTTTGATTGACTGCGGAGAAGGAACGCAGGTAGCCTTAAAAGAAAAAGGATGGAGTCCGAAACCCATTGATGTGATCTGCTTTACTCATTACCATGCAGATCATATCAGCGGCCTTCCAGGGCTTCTTTTGACGATGGGAAATGCAGAACGGACAGAACCGCTGACTTTAATTGGCCCTAAAGGGCTGGAGCGGGTAGTAGGGGCTTTGCGCGTGATTGCTCCGGAGCTTCCATTTAGCCTCCGGTTTATCGAACTGACAGAAACCAGACAGCAGTTAAAGATGGGGCCTTATACCATTGACGCGTATCGGGTCAATCACAACGTAGTCTGCTATGGTTATACCATTTCGATTCCCAGAAAGGGAAGGTTTGATGTGGAGAGAGCCAGAGCACAGGAAATTCCACAGAGATTCTGGAAGCATCTTCAGATGGGAGAGACCGTTATGGACGGCGACAGGGTTCTGACGCCGGATATGGTGTTGGGAGCAGCACGCAGAGGCCTGAAGGTTTCCTATTGTACCGATACCCGTCCGGTTCCGGTTATTGCAGAGTATACAAAAGATGCGGATCTGTTTATCTGCGAAGGAATGTACGGCGAAAAAGAAAAAGCTTCTAAAGCAAGAGAGAATAAGCATATGACCTTTTATGAGGCGGCTGCGCTGGCAAAAGAGGCCAATCCGAGGCAGATGTGGCTGACCCATTATAGTCCATCCCTGACCAGGCCAGATGAATTTATGGATGAAGTAAAGAAGATTTTCCCCAGAGCCAAGGCGGCAAGAGACGGTTATACCCTGACTTTGGATTTTGATGAAGAATAATGGAGGAATTCTCATGGAAAGAGAGAAAACAGAGGATGTGCTGATTTTAGCAATCGAAAGTTCTTGTGATGAGACGGCTGCATCAGTAGTAAGAAACGGCAGAGAAGTATTGTCAAATGTAATTTCATCCCAGATAGCCCTTCACACGCTTTACGGAGGGGTTGTGCCGGAACTGGCATCCAGAAAACATATTGAAAAGATCAACCAGGTAATTGAGAGCGCCTTGTCAGAAGCAGGCGTAACCTTAGAAGATATTACGGCTATTGGAGTGACGTATGGCCCTGGTCTGGTGGGAGCGCTGTTAGTAGGCGTAGCTGAAGCAAAGGCCATTGCATTTGCTGCAAAAAAGCCTTTGGTAGGCGTTCATCATATTGAAGGTCATGTATCTGCTAATTTTATCGAACATCCGGATTTAGAACCGCCATTCGTATGTCTCATTGTTTCGGGAGGCCATACCCATCTGGTAATTGTGAAGGATTACGGGGAGTTTGAAATTATTGGCCGTACCAGGGATGACGCGGCGGGAGAAGCTTTTGACAAAGTGGCCAGGGCAGTGGGGCTGGGGTATCCAGGCGGCCCCAAGGTAGATAAGGCTGCCAAAGAAGGGAATCCTCATGCCATTGAGTTTCCAAGAGCAAAAATCGAAGGAAGTCCTTATGATTTTAGTTTCAGCGGTTTAAAATCAGCGGTATTAAATCACATTAATCATGCGAAAATGATGGGGGAGGAAATCGTAGTGCCGGATTTGGTGGCTTCCTTCCAGAATGCAGTAGTAGAATCTCTGGTAAGCAGAGCCGTAATAGCGGCAAAAGAATATGGTTATGAGAAACTGGCCATTGCAGGAGGCGTAGCGTCTAATTCTGCTCTCAGAGCAGGGATGGCAGAGGCCTGCAAAAAAGAAGGACTGGAATTTTACTACCCGTCGCCGATTTTCTGTACCGACAATGCGGCAATGATCGGGGTGGCCGCATATTACGAGTATCAGAAAGGAACCAGACATGGTTGGGATTTAAACGCAATTCCTAATTTGAAATTAGGGGAACGCTAGGGGTTTAACAGGGAGGAAGAAAAAATGGCAAAATCAGCAGCTATTGTGCTGGCAGCAGGTCAGGGAAAGCGGATGCAGAGCCATGTGCAGAAACAGTTTCTTCTATTAAATGGCAGACCGCTTATTACGTATGCCCTGGAAGCGTTTGAAAACAGTCCGGTTGATCAGATAATTCTGGTTGCCGGACCAGATGAAATCAGATACTGCCAAGAGGAAATTGCAGAAAAGTATGGATTTTCTAAGGTTACGAAGGTAATTGCAGGGGGCAGGGAACGGTATCATTCTGTCTATGAAGGGTTAAAGGCAGCAGAAGGGGCGGAATATGTGCTGATCCATGACGGCGCCAGACCGCTGTTGGATCAGGAAATGATTTCCAGGTCATTAGAAGGCGCAAAGGAATATGGAGCCTGCGTAGTAGGGATGCCGGTAAAAGATACCATTAAAACATCAGGAGCAGACGGCTTTGTAGAGTCGACTCCCGACCGCAGCGCCTTATGGCAGGTTCAGACGCCGCAGGCTTTTTACTACCCATGGATATTGGAGGCTTATAAGAAGCTGTTTTCCAGAGAAGAATATCAGCAGGGAGTAACAGACGACGGGATGGTTTTGGAATCTATGACCGCCCACAAAGTAAAGTTGATAGAAGGAAGCTATTTTAATATAAAGGTTACCACGCCGGAAGATATGGCAGTGGCAGAGGCGCTGTTGGAATTTATACATGACAGTAAGAAATAAATGGCGTATTATATACTAAATGTATGGGTGAGTTTGAATCATTGCACTAGATATGGATGACAAAGACAGCGGAGAGAAAAAACTCAAAAAAAGTTAAAAAAAAGTGGAAAAAGTCGTTGACAAATTGGCGGGTACATGATAATATATCCAAGTCGCTTGAACAGCGGCCCGCTAAAGAAGCCACTCAGAAAAAGCTTCGAAAAAAGTTTTAAAAAGTTCTTGACAAACTTGAAAACGTCTGATATAATAGATAAGCACGTTTGGAGAGATATCGAAGTGGTCATAACGAGGCGGTCTTGAAAACCGTTTGTCCGCA
>OLSE01000368.1_pt1 | contig 59549 bp, 50 predicted proteins | sample 1673191 | NCBI WGS metagenome assembly OLSE01 (sample SAMEA3136764, study PRJEB25190) | human gut metagenome | biome: human gut; feature: human-associated habitat; material: faeces | place: Austria | collected 2013
TAATGGCAAAGACGTTCTGACGCAGCTCCTTGCCGGCGTTGGCGACATAGACGCACGGGGCCTCATCGGCACCCAAATCGCTGCCAAAGGCCTGCAGGGCCAGCAGGGCGCGCTCAAAACCGACAGCAAAGCCGACGCCCGCCGTGGGCTTGCCACCCTCGAGCTCGACCAGGCCATCGTAGCGGCCGCCGCCGCCGATGGAGCCGACGCCGGCGCCAGGGGCCTCGACCTCAAAGACAGTACGGGTGTAGTAGTCCAGGCCGCGCACCAAGGTGGGATCCTCGACATACTCGATACCGGCGGCATCCAGATAGCGCTTGACCTGCTCGTAGTGCTCGCGGCACTCATCGCACAGGTTGTCACCCATCAGCGGAGCCTCGGCCATGATCTCGCGGCAGTGGTCGTTCTTGCAGTCGAAGGCACGCAGCGGGTTGAGCTCGGCGCGCTCGCGGCACTCATCGCACATCTCGTCGGCGTGATCGAGGATGAACTGCTTAACCTGCTCGCGATAAGCCGGACGGCACTGGGCGTCACCCATCGAGTTGATGAGCAGACGAAGCTTGGAAAGATCGAAGCCCAGGCGCTTGTAGAACTCCATGAGCATGATGATGCACTCGGCGTCTGCCGCCGGATCGGGAGCGCCGAGCCACTCGATGCCCACCTGGTGGAACTGGCGCAGGCGGCCCTTCTGGGGACGCTCGCCGCGGAACATGGCCTCGGCGTAGTAAGCCTTAAACGGCGTGGAGCCCTGGGGCACCAGATTGTTCTCGACGACGGCGCGCACCACGCCGGCCGTGCCCTCGGGGCGAAGTGCCAGGCGCTGCTTGGGCTTGAGTTTGGTGTCGGTGCCCTCGGTAAAGACGCGCTCCAGGTTGGCACCGCTGAACACGCGGAACATTTCCTTGCGCACGACGTCGGTCGACTGGCCGATACCGTGGACAAACACGTCAACCTGCTCGATCGCGGGCGTCTCGATGGGTTTAAAACCAAACGGCTCGAACACGCCGGCCGCAATCTGCTGCATCTTTTGCCAGGCGCGCATCTCGGCGCCGATAAGGTCGCGGGTTCCCTCCGCCTTCTGTGCCTGCATGGGCAAACACCTTTCTTTTGTATCGCGTCATAGTTAGTGGACATTATACGGCACAAAAGCAAAACGCGGCGGCGCGTCTGACCGAACGAGGGTATGGGGACTCGTTCGGCCAGACGCACCGCCGCGTTTTGTGATCCGTTTTCCTCCGTCCCCTTCGGATTACGTGATCTGTTGGGGACGGAGGAAAACGGATCATTTCGTAGGCCCGTGGCCGCCTTGGAAACCGAATGATGGTACGAGCATCCATTCGGCTTCCAGGGCAGCCACGGACAGAACGGGGCGAACAGCAAAGAGCGACGGACGTCTACTCCCCCGCCACGCTCGCGCGCAGCTTGGCGGCGATGGGCTCCGAGGCCAGCAGAAACACGAGCATGACCACGGAGCACGCCAGGCACACGATCCAGGCGCTCGCAAAGGAGCCCGAGACGGCAAAGAGCACGTAGACCTGCCACAGCTCACCGACAAAGCTCATGCCGGCAAGAACGGCAGAGGTAGCGATAACGGTGAGCGAGCCCAATACGCGGCCACTCACCTTATCGGCAACATGACCGATAACGAGCGAACCCACGACGCTCACCACGGTGGAGATAGCGTTGGAGACGTTGTACTGGGCAAGCGTAATCCCGAGGTCGCTGACGATCAGCGGCTGGAACAGGCTCATGCAATTGACGAAAATCGTGTAACACGTGGCCATGATCACGAAGCCGGAGGCCACCACGAGCCAGCCGGGGAAGAACTTACGCTGCTGGGACATACTGCTCCTTATTTAACAAACAAATAGCCGGCGTCGGGCGCCGGTAGTGCCCAAGATTGCCTTGAAAGACAAGGGCATAGGCCTTACGGTCATGCCCGCAGGCTTGAAAGGCAAGGTTGGGTGCTACCGGCGGTCGGCGATATAGCCCAAAGCGACGGCGGTATAAGCCGCAGCACCGAGGGGAAGCTCGGCATCGTTAAAACGTGCCTTGGGATGGTGCTGGGCAAAATGCTCGTCCGTGTCGGTTGCGGCCGCGCCCACGGTAAAGTACGCACTCGGGATCTCGCTCGAGATAAGCGCGAAGTCCTCACTCGCCATGGCATGGAAAAGCGGCAAGAAAGCCGCCTTAGGCAGCACTGCGCCCACGTAGCCAAGCGACGCCTGAGTCATATCGCTGTCGAGTACAAGCGGCGGAACATCCGAAAGCGTCTCGATGGTCGCCGGCGTACGATAGGTCGTGGCAACGCCGTTTACGACCTCGGCGATGCGGGTCTTAAGGTGAGCCATGAGCTCGACATCGAAGCCGCGCAACGTTCCCTCGAGCACGCAGGTGTCGGGGATAACGTTGGCCGCCAAGCCGCCAGCAAACTTACCAACGGTAAGTGCGACTTCCTTGGCCGCCGGCACTTCGCGAGCGATAAGCTCCTGAAGCGCCAGGTGCACATGGACGCCGGCCGTGATGGGGTCGATGCAGATCTCGGGGCTCGAGCCATGGCCGCCCTTGCCCTGCAGCGTGATGCGGAAACCGTACACGCCCGAAAGCGCCGGGCTCCCATAGAGCACCAGGCCGAGCGGCGATTGGCTGTTAACATGCATGGCAAAAGCCGCCTGAGGACGCGGGTTCTCGAGCAAGCCGTCGGCGATGGCAGCGCGTGCCCCCTCAAAGGTCTCCTCGCCCGGCTGGAACAGCAGTTTGACGGTAGCGTTAGCGTCGACAAGCTCGGCCTCGCGGGCCTTGAGCAAGCGCGCCGCACCAAGCAGCGCCGTCGCGTGCATATCGTGACCGCAAGCATGCATGCAGCCGTTCGTAGAGGCGAAAGGCTCGCCCGACTCTTCGGCAACTGGCAGGGCATCCATGTCGCCACGCAGCATAATGACCGTTCCGGCCTGTTCGTCCGTGCAGACGCCATTGCCCTGGGCCGCGGCCGCACCGGCACCGACAAGGCCCACAACACAGGAACCGTCGACGAGCGTGGCAAACGGGATGTCCATCTCGGCCAGGCGCGCTTGGATATACGCAGAGGTCTGCGGGAGGTCGTTACCAAGTTCGGGCGTCCGATGCAGATCGTGACGCCATGCGGCAAGCTCATCGGCAAAAGTTTGAGCCTCTTTGACCAGACTGTCGCCAATGGCGGCTTGCGCCGCCGCGGTGGCCTTGGGCGCTGATTGCGGTTGAAGATCGGACAGTGCTGGTGCCATAGATGCCCTCCAGTAACGTTTTTGCAGCAAGCACTTTGATAGCGTAAAGTGCAAGGTACTACTTTAAGGGCGACGCATAAAAAATGCCGCCCCGGGAGGCGGCGCAACAAATTGTTTACAATTGCGGACGCGGCTTTCGACGCAAAAAATCGAAATGCGTCTCGCTCAAGATAATCGAAAGAAAGATGAGCGCGAAGCCGGCGAGCAGGCGCGAGGTGAGCGCCTCCCCCATCAGCAGTACCGAGAACAGCACACCCGAAGGCGACTCCATCGAAAGGAGCAGCGAGCCCGTCGAGGCTGGAACGTGCGCCAATCCAACGTTTTGGATGAGCAGCGCCACGCACGTGCAGCCCACCGAGAGGAAAACAGCCACACCGATAAATTCCGGCGTCCATGCAGAGAGGGGCGCCTGAGTCTCGAATAGCAGCGACGTGATTAAACTCAAAACGCCATTGCCCACAAACATCCAAAACGTGATGACGTTGATGTCCATCTTGCGGCCGTACTTGGCGGTCACCGACATCTGGATGGCAAAGAAGACCGCGCCGCCCAGCGTAATGGCATCACCGATGTTGAACTCGACGCTATCGAGCGCCACCAGGCCAATGCCCGCCAGACAGAGCAATGCGGCACCCAAGTTGTAACGCGTGAGCTTTTCGCCGCTCAGGAAATAGCTCGCAAAGGGCACGAGGATGCAGTACGTACCCGTCAAAAACGCGTTCTTGCCCGCCGTGGTCTGAGCCAGACCGACCGTCTGCAGGGCGTAGGCGGCCCACATAAGTGTGCCCATGCCAAGCCCGACGATCAGGTTGCGGGCGTTGAGGTGCGCGATGATGCGCTTGTGGAAGATGACAAACATGACCAACGCCGCAGGCAGAAAGCGCACGTAGAGCAGTTCAAACACTGGAATGGTGCCGAGCGCGTCCTTCATAGTGGTAAAGGAGTAGCCCCAGATAATCGCCACCGAAAGCAGCAGAACTTTCCAGAACAGCGGCGAGCGAGCGCCGGCGCCCCGGGGAATACCGCCCGCGCCCAAATCCTCACGGGCCACAGGGCCATCAGACATGTTTTCGATTTCGTTGGCAGCGTATTGGGCCATGGAACATCCTCGCACTCAATCTGGGCGTGGTGTCCGCACGCGTATGGCTGCGTGCCGCCTCATGGTCAAATAAAAACAGGGCGCACCGGACCCCCGGCACGCCCCGCTACTGTAGCAACAACCAGCGTTGCATCGCAATCCAGCATAATAAAGCGTTTTGTTCCGCCGTTCTACCGAACGGCGGACCGGCCGACGCTGCGCGAGCCGCATTCACGCCAATCTGACGTTCAATTTCAAGGGCGCGACCAGAAGGTCAGCGCCCTTTCATTTCACGTCACCTTGGCGCAAATGCGGCTCGCTCGCTGGCATTAGTGCTACATCAGCGTTAACGTTGCCGCACTAAATTAGCTTTGTCGACTCCAGCTTTTCGATGATCCAGTCGTTGGCTTTGATGACCGGGCGGCGGAAGACGACGCCCAGTGCCAGTGACGGAATCAGATAGCTTGCCAAGATGCCCAGCTCAACCCAGTACTCCATATGGTAGGCGCCGGCCATAGCGGCATGCATGGCGTTGATGCCGTGGGTGAACGGCAGGAACGGATAGATTGCCTGGAACACGGGGCCGGTCATCTCGATAGGGAACGTGCCGCCCGAACCGCCGACCTGCATGACCAGCAGCACGACGGCGAGCGCCTTGCCGATATCGCCAAACGAAACCGTAAGCGTGTAGACGATATTGGAGAACACGAGACTCGCGACCCAGCCCGCCAGCACAAACTGCAGCGGGTCGTCGCACTGGATGCCAAAGAACAGGATGTCGCCCGCACACACGAGCGTTGCCTGCAGCAGGGCCAGACCGCCAAAGAACAGGTAGCGGCCCAGGTAGATCTCGTGCAGGCGCACGGGGATGAGCTCGTTGATAAGCTCATCGTCAACCGAGACCTTCATCATGGCCGCCAGCACAATCGAGCCCACCCAGAGCGACAGAATCGTGTAGAACGGTGCCATGGCCGAACCGTAGTTGCGAATCGGATAGACCGGCTTGCGATCGAGCGCGACGGGGCCGGAAAGCGACACGGCCAGACCCTCGGGATCATTGCCGATCATCGTCTTGATCGTAGCGAGGTCATCCGACATCAAGGCGCCGTCGAGCTCGTCCTTAAACGCGCTGATCTTGTCCGACGCCTCGCCCAGCTGATCAGAAGCCTTGTTGACCAGCTTTGCAGCCTTGGAGAGGCCCTTTGCCAGCGAACCGGACGCGTCGGTCAGGCCGCCTACGGCGCTATCCAGGTCGCCCGAGATGCCATCAAGCGAGTCCAGAATGCCCGAAACCGTCTTCTTGAGCTCCTTGGCCTTAACCGAGAACGTGGAATCGTAATCGGATTTGGCGCCCGCGATTCCGGCCTTGGCATCGGCGATGGCCTGATCGACCTCGGCACGCGAGTTGTTGACCTCTGCCATACTCTTCGTGAGCGACGTCGCGATGTTCGTCAGCTCATTGGCATTGTTGCGGTACTCCGTCGCGGTTTTGTCAAGCTCAGCAGCCGCGTCCTCAAGCCCTGCCTTGAGCTTATCGTTACTCACCTGGCCAGCAAGACTACGGAGCTCATTCGCCGTGGCATCAATCTCGTCGGCACGGTTCTTGAGTGACGCTGCGCCATCTTTGAGCTGAGACACCGTAAGATCGACATGCTTGTTTGCAGCGTCGAATGCCTTTGCGAGCTCGGCGGACACGTTGTCAAACGAGCCCGCGCTTCCGTCAATCGCGGCATTGATGGCGTCGTTGGCGTCCTTCAGCGCTTCCTTGGAATCGCTAATACCGCTCTTGACATGCTCTATCAGCTGCTTCGTTGACTCATCGACCGTGCCCGTCTGCTTGAGCATGCCGCTCGCCGACGTCAGTGAATCGGACGTGGAGCTCAAAATGCCCGCCAGCGACGAAGCATTTGCCTGAACGTCTCGCAGGTCCTCAATCGAATCGCCGAGCGTCGAGGACAGGTTGGCGATAAAGTTGCTGACCTGGTCGGTGCTCATGTAATCGAGCAGGCTGGACACCGTCTTAAGACCGATGGTCGTGATGGTCTCGGTAAAGGTCTCGTTGACCTGGTTCTGAACGGCACTCGAGCCCTTTTCGGTCACGATCTGGGCGATGGCGTTGGCCTTCTGGTTCTCATAGAACTCGATATCAGCGTGTTTCACGTCGGTCGAGAAAAGCGTCATCATGTCAGCGCTAAACGTTTTGGGGATAACGACGGCAGCATAGTACGCGCCCGACTTAACGCCCTCGATAGCCTTTTCGCGATTGTTGAGCACAACCCAATCGAAGCTCTCGTTGCCGCGCAGGGTGGCGGTTACGTTTTCGCCCACATTGACCTCGACGGGAATCAAATCGCTCTCGTAGCCCTCGTCGGTGTTGACCACGGCGATCTTAAGATTGCCGGTGTTGCCGTACGGATCCCAGCTGCCGGCGATGTTAAACCACGCGTACAGACACGGTACGATAATGAGGCCCATCACGACAACCAAGCTGATCACGGAGCGAGACACGTTTTGGACATCGCGCTTAAACAGATGCAGGATGTTCTTCATTTATGCCTCACCTCCTTTGGAGTGCTTGCCAAGCGCGGTGGTATCTCCATCATTTGTGGCTGTGCTGTCGCTGCCCTGAGATTTATGGTGCGAGCCGATATGCGGCAAGCGGCCCGTGGACTGATCGTCGCCCTTGGCACCACGCTCGCTGGCGTTGAGGCCAAACATGTGGCGGGCGGCAGGAATGGCGGCCGTGTGTTCGCGCATCTCGCGACGCAGGTCCTCATCCGAAAGCGCCGAGATGCGCATCTGGGTATTGAGGCTCGCGCGGATATATTCGATATTGATAAGCCAGCCGCAGATGGCAATAACCGAGATGATCCAAATAACAAGCAGGATGATCTTGCCGTTATTGTCGATATCGAGAACCGTCGACAGGACAAAGAGCAGGACCTGAACGCCCACCACGGCGGCAAAACCGCCCTTGATGTAGTACGGGTAGCGATGTTCAAAGGCGACCGCATGATCGAGCAGTTCGCGACGGTACGAATCGGAATCGAGCATGACACGCATGGCCGTGCGCAGCGAGTAGCGCTGGCGCGGCAGGTCGTTGGACTCGCAAATCATCATACCGGTCGTGGAAAGCTGTTTATCAAAGAGCAGGTTAAGGTTGAGCAGCAGCGGACGCAGCTGCAGGCCGATAAAGAGCGCCACGATCAAGAACACGCCCAGAATGCACAGGTTAAACAGGTAGTTGAACGAATACATACCGCCGACCGTCTCGCGCAGCAGATTGATGCCGTAGGTAAAGGGCAGCAGCGGGTGCAGCCACTGGAAGAAGCCGGGCATCATCTCGATGGGGTACATGCCCGACGAACCCGGGATCTGCACGATGACGAGAATGACGCCGATAGCCTTGCCGATATGCTTAAACGTGGTGGACAGCGCATAGATGATATTGACGTAGGTGAACGAAATGGCGATGCCGCCCAGCACGAACAGCAGCGGGCTGACGCACTGCACGCCAATCACCAGATCGCCTACCGTAACGATGATGGCCTGCAACGCGCCCAGGATCACCATGAGCAACCAGCGGCCAAAGTAGCCTTGGCGCGCCGTAAAGCTGCCAACACCTTCACGGTCGACCTCGAGCTTGTAAATGGCGATGAGCACATAGCCGCCCACCCAAAGCGCCAGATTGGTGTAGAAGGGAGCGATGCCCGAGCCAAAGCTCTTGACCGGATAGATTGACTTGGACGTCAACTCAACCGGAGACGCCATGAAATCTGCCACGTCATTGACATCGACGCCCATCAGATCGGCCAGCTCGCCCATGGACTCGGAGGTCTGCAGCGCCGCGATGTCATTGGCGGCGGTTGCAAGCTTGTCCTGGACCTTGGCAAGCGAGGAATCGGTCTGGGACAGCGTGGTCTTGGCCTGGCCGAGCGTAGCGCTAAGCTGCGCCAACGTGCCGCGCGCATTTGCAAGTGTAGGTGTCATACCCGAGACGATACCGGTCAGGTCGCCCGAAACGGCAGCAAAAGAGTCGAGCGCGCTCGAGGCCTTCGGCAGCGCGTTTTGGCCCAAGTCCGTCTGGGCTTGGCCAAGGTTGGTCGCACCGGTATGAATTGCGTTATTGATAGCGTCACTGGCACCCGAAACAGCCGCTGCGTCATTCGCCATGGCGCTCGACTGCGCGGACAGACCGTCCTTGATGCTCTGAAGCTTTTCATTCTGCTCTCGAAGCAAATCGATGGTCGATACAATGCGCGCGTCAATTTCCTCGGAACCTGTCGACGTGTCATTGGCGAGAATCTCCAAGTGCCCGATAACGGCCTTATTGTGGTCGATCGTCGCTTGAAGAGACTCGAGCGAGTTGTCGATACGGGTGGTCGTAGATGTGACCGCGCCCGTCAGCTTGCCGATGGCAGCGTTCGCAGAGGCCGACGTCTTGGTGAGCGCAAGGCTGCCTTCCGAGAGCGCCTTGGAGAGCGAGGTGATGGAGTTGCCCGCCGTGGTGCGAGCTTCGCTCAGCAGGTCGTTGCTCTGGGAGATCGCCTGCGTCAGCGACGGTGCCTGGCCTTGCAAGCCGGCAAGTGCCGCATCAGCCGAGGCGATAGCGCCACTCGTCTTATCGATGGCGGCATTCATATCGCCAATCGAATCGCGCACCTCGCCCAAGGTGTCGGACGCCTCGGACACCGAACTTGCCAGCGAGTCCTGAGTCTGGGTTGCCTTGTCCTTTAAATCGACACCGGCATCCTTGGCGATACCGGCAACAGTCTTGCCTACCGTAGAGACAAATTCCGAGTTGATCTGCTCCTCGATGGTGTTTGCACCGGTATCGGTAACCTTGGGCGCAATGGCGCTCTTCTTCTCATTGACGTAGTACGTGAGCTTGGGCTGATGGTAGTTGCCGTCGAGCATCGAAACCAGGTTATCCGAGAAGTTCTTGGGAATCACGATAGCGGCATAGTACTCGCCGCTCTCGACGCCCTCCTTGGCATCGGCCGTCGAGTCGACGAACGTCCAGCCCAACTGATGATTCTCCTTGAGCTGGTCGACCACTTTGTCGCCAGCGTTGAGCTCACCCACCAAGTCGTTTTGGGTGCCTCGATCGTTGTTGGCGATAGCAATCTTGATGCCTTGGGTGTTTCCATACGGATCCCAGTTTGCCACGATGTTATACCAGGCATACAGCGAGGGAATAACGCACACGCCTAGGGTAACCACCAGGGCGACGGGATTCACAAGCAGTCGCTTAATGTCGCGCTTAAATATCGCAAAGGACACCTTTGCATTGGATAGTTTGCTGCCGAGACTCACGCTTGGACCATCCATCCTGTCGTTAAATCGAATCGTACTATCGACAACCATTGTAGTAGGCGCTTTAACGTCTCAAAGCACAATGGTGTTGAGTTTTGCGGGTAGCAATATACTACGAAGATGAGTTAACGTACAGATGTACAGTATCCTAAATTTCAGCAGGTCACAAAACCACAACCCGCACAAATTAGCAATTCAAATAGTCATCGGGGACGTTCTTAAATGACTAGTCAAACAAGAACGTCCCCAATGACTACTTAGGACCACGGCAACGTCGATGTTTTGGCAATGCCAGCGAGCGGGCGCCAGAGCGAACAAATTGGCATGAAAAGAGGACGGCATAGACCTTCTGGTCATGCCGTCCTCTTTGAATGACAAGTTGTCGCTCTGGCGCCCGCGCAGCGTCGACTGGTCCGCCGTTCGTTAGAACGGCGGAACTGAGGGCAGCGTCGAGCCGTTACGCGGTTTGGTAAAACCGCGTAAATACCTAACTACATCAAGTTGCAAACAGCTGCTGCGAAGGCAACGGGGTCCTCGGGCAGAATGCCCTCGACCAGCAGGGCCTGGTCATAGAGCAAACCGGAGTACTGCTTGATCTTGTCGGCGTCGCCTGCCTTCTGAGCAGCGACGAGCTTGGCAAAGACCGGGTGCTTGGCGTTGAGCTCGAGCACGCGCTGACTCTTGGGCATGCCGTCGGGCGCGCCCTCGGGTCCCTTCTGGAGCACCTTCTCCATCTCGAGCGAAAGTGGGCCCTCGGTGGTGATGCAAGCGGGGGCATCGGTCAGGCGCGCGGAGACGGCAACCTTCTCGACCTTGTCACCGAGCGCCTCCTTCATAGCGCTGAAGAGGTCCTCGTTTTCCTTGGTGGCGTCCTCGGCCTCCTTTTTCTCGTCCTCGGTCGCCAGGTCAAGATCACCGGTCGCGACGTTCTTGAGCTCCAGATGACGATCCTCGACCTCGGGCTCGGCACCGTCGGCCACAGCCTTCTCGGCAGCCTCGCGGGCAGCATCGTCCTCGTAGATCTTGGGCATATCGGCGGCAACGTACTCACGCATAGCCTGGAACGTGAACTCATCCACATCCTGCGTCAGCAGCAGCACGTCATAGCCGCGGTCGAGCACGCCCTTTACCACGGGCATCTTGGCCAAGCGCTCGCGCGAGTCGCCGGCGGCGTAGTAGATGGCCTTCTGATCCTCGGGCATGCCCTTGGCATACTCGGCCAGGGTAATCATCTTCTGTTCCTTGGCAGACCAGAACAGCAACAGGTCGGCGAGCTCATCGGCCTTCATGCCATAGCTCGAGTAGATGCCGTACTTAAGACCGCGGCCAAAGTTCTCAAAGAACTTCTCGTAGGCCTCGCGGTCGTTGTCACGCATATCCTCAAGGTCGGCGGTAATCTTCTTTTCCACACGCTTGGCGATGGCCTTGAGCTGACGGTTCTGCTGCAGCGTCTCGCGCGAGATGTTGAGCGACACGTCGGCGGAATCCACGACGCCGCGGACAAAGTTGTAGTAGTCGGGCAGCAGGTCGTCGCACTTCTCCATGATCAGGACGTTGGAGCTGTAGAGCGCCAGACCCTTCTCGTAGTCCTTGCTGTACAGATCGAACGGCGCGCGTCCCGGCACAAACAGCAGGGCGTCATACTCGAGCGTGCCCTCGGCGTGGAAGCTGATGGTGCGCGCAGGATCGTCAAAGTCGTGGAACGTGGACTTGTAGAACTCGTCGTAGTCCTTCTGCTCGACATCGGAGCTGCGCTTCTTCCAGATCGGTGTCATGGAATTGACGGTCTCGAGCTCCTGGTAGTCCTCGTACTCGGGCTTGTAATCGTCGCCGGCGTCCTCGGGCTTGGGTTTCTGGCGGCTCTTGGACACCATCATCTGAATCGGGTAACGCACATAGTTGCTGTACTGCTGAATCAGGCTCTTGAGGCCCCACTCGGTCAGGAAGCGATCGTAGGTCTCGGCCTCGCCGTCGGCGTCGAGCTTCTCGTTCTCACGCAGCGTCAGGATGACATCGGTGCCGTGCTCGGCGCGCTCGCCATCTTCGATGGTGTAACCCTCAAGACCATCAGACTCCCACACGTGAGCGGTGTCCTCGCCATAGGCGCGGCTGACGACCTTCACGTGGCTGGCGACCATAAAAGCCGAGTAGAAGCCCACGCCAAACTGGCCGATGATGTCGACATCCGAACCCTGCTGCTCGGCGTTCTCGGTCTTAAACTCCTCGGAGCCGGAATGGGCGATTGTGCCCAGATTGCGCTCGAGCTCCTCGGCGGTCATGCCAATGCCGTTATCCGAGATGGTAATGGTGCGGGCGTCTTTATCAAAGGAGACGCGAATGGCCAGGTCGCCCTGGTCGATCTTGACGCTCGGATCCTGCAGGCTCTTAAAGTTGAGCTTGTCGACGGCGTCGCTCGCGTTAGAGATAAGCTCGCGCAGGAAGATTTCCTTATTGGTGTAGATGGAGTTGATCATGAGGTCGAGCAGTTTTTTGCTCTCGGTCTTAAATTGACGCATGTGCAGTCCTTTCGCGCTACCCCCGTCCGCAAAAACGGCCCGGTCGCCCGAGCCGAATCGCAGACCTGCTATGTTCAGACTTAGATTTTATAACCCATTAGCGCGCATATATACATACGGAATCGAAAAACTGTATGTCTAAGCGCTCCGATGCGCCAATTGCCAAGGAGCGTCCCCAACTGCCGGCAGAAAAGGAACGTCCCTATCTGCCATCTACGCGCTTGGCCATCCAGGCATGGGGTTGGCCCTCGTCTTCGTAATCTACCGGGGCAATTTGCGTGTAGCCCGCCTTTACATAGAGCGGCAGCACGTATTCCTGTGCATGCAGCTTAATAAGCTTGGCGCCGGCATCGCGTGCAGCAGCTTCGCTGGCTTCGATAATCTTGCTTGCCAGACCGCGACGGCGCATGGTGGACAGCACGGCGACGCGCCCCATAATGTAGGTCTCCCCCGCCGCAACGCCTTCGTCCATGTCGCATGCCGGCGGCACCAGGGCTTCCGCATCTGCCGCGCGCTCCAACTCCTCGGGAAACACGCGCGAGCAGCCGGCAAGCTCGCCGTCTACATAGAGCGTCACATGAATGCAGTTCGGATCCTCGTCGATAGCGTCGAACTCATTCTCGTAGCCCTGCTCGTCCATAAAAACGACGCGGCGCACCAACGCCGCGTCATCAAAGCATCCTGTCTTAAGTTGGATATCCATGGCTGCCCTTTCATTCAATGCGAACGTTAGGGACAGATTTTAACGAAAATGAGCTCCGCGCACGCTAAACTTCGCGCGAGCCTTCGCCAGGCAGTCGTAATGACCCACGTTATGGGCATCGCTCGCGATGAAGCTGTACAGGTTCTGATCGAACAGGCGCTGTGCCGGCTTTTTCTCGCGACCAAAGCGACCGCCGGCAATAAAGTCCGCCGAAGCCTGCAACTTGCAGCCCATATCGACCAGGCGCTCCGCCACGCTTACATCCTTTTGAACCGCACGATAGCGCTCAGGATGAGCGATGATCACCTGGTAGCCACGGCACTGTAAATCGTAAATCGTGTTCTCGTACTCTCTAAACGCATACGCATCGGCATGCGTCGAAAGCTCGAGCAGAAACTCGTTGGTTCCATCGAAATGCAAGTGCTCCGCGGCATCGATACCAAGCTCAACGAGCTTTCGATGGTTGACCTCGAAGCCCATCTGGAGCGGAAAACCGTCAGCGTTATCACGCAGCAGCTCAAAGGCATCCCACATCTTGTCGTAATCAAAATAGGGATCACGGCAGTGAGGAGTGCAAACGATTCTGGTTACACCAGCCCGCTTGGCAGCCTCGAGCATCGCCAAGCTCTCATCGAGATCGGCGGCGCCGTCGTCTACACCCGGCAAGATATGGCAATGAATGTCACGCATAGGTCAGCCTTAATCAACTAAACGTTTGCTCGGTTGGTGAAGATGCCCTTTTTGGAAGTGCCCTGATCGTCGGAGCCCTTCTTAACCTTCTTACCGTCCTTGGTATAGTAAGAATAGTAGTACTCGCTGCTCTCGGTCTCACAGTAATTCATGACGGTACCGATGAGCTTGACCTTTTCGGACTTCTTAAGCTGGCCGATAGCGTTGAGTGCCTCCTCGCGCTTGGTGAAGTCCTCGCGCACCACGAACAGCGCGCCGTCGGTCAGGCTGGCAATCTCGGCAGCATCGATGAAGGTGCCGACCGGGGGAGCGTCGAAGATGACGTACTGGAACTTAGCAGACAGTGCCTTTACCAGCTTGGCAAAGCGGTGAGAGACGATGATGTCGGCAGGATTGGGAATATGCGGCTCGGCATCAAGGAAGTAGAAGTTCTTCTGACCCGTCTCGACAATTGCCTGGTCAATGGAGATCTGCTCGGAAAGGACCGCATAGAGTCCGCCGCGCGAACGAACGCCGAGCATATCGGAAAGGGACCTGCGGCGCATATCGGCCTCGACCAGGAGCACGGACTTGCCGCTCGTGGCGATTGCCTGAGCAAGGTTAATGGAAACCGTAGACTTGCCCTCGTTGGGAATCGAGGAGGTAACGGTGATGGTGCGAATGGGGTCGTCCACGCTCGCAAAGCGGATGTTGGCCAGAAGGGTCTTGGCGGCATTCTGTACAACGAGCTTATCGGTGTTCTTTGCCTTAGCCATGCCTATTTACCACCTTTCATAGCCGGAATTCGGCCAACAACGGGAATGCCCAGGAGCTCTTCTGCCTCTTCGGCACCGCGGATGCGGGTATTGAGCATGTCTGCCAAAACGACATAGGCAACTGCGATAAAGATACCGGCGAGGAACGCGACAGCAACGTACAGCGTGCGCTTGGGGCCGCTGGGGACTTCGGGAGTCTTAGCCTCGTCGATAACGTTGATGCTCTGGGCAGCGCCGACGTTCTGAGCGACCGTACTCACCGAGCTAGCTATGGCCTTTGCGACCTCAGCCGTCTCCTTGGCATCGGTGCCGGTAACCGAAAGCGTAATGACACGCGTGGTGGTCTCGGAGGAAACAGACACCTTGTAGTCATCCAGATCGGTGAGGCCCAGTTCCTTGGCGGCGCCGCTCTTAACGCTATCGCTATCCAGCAGCGTGGCGATATCGTTGGAAAGCATCTGGCTCGCCGAGAGATCGTTGTAGCTCATCTGGCCGCTATCGTCGGTCTTGGCGAGAATGTACATGCTCGTCGTCGCGGTATAGGTGTTGTCCATCGCGGCGAAGGACACGATGCCCATGGCGATCGCGCAGACCACCGGAAGGGTGATGACCAGCTTGAGGTGCTTCTTCAGCAGCTGGAACAGTTCGAGAAGGGTCATGCAGCTTGCCTTTCATTTCCCCAGTTCGGATTGACAAAACTGTCCGTATGTTATCGCATCTTTTTACCGAGACCAAACTCTATACATAAGAAACAGGCTCTCCTGTAAAAATGTCGGAAGCAATCGTAAAATTGCACAACAACGCCGCACCCGAAAGTCAAATGCGGCGTCTACATCAATACCTATGTTGTATCGCTATGCGAATGGCTCGTCCTGCTGTATGGGAAACGTCACCGTAATGGTGGTTCCCACGCCCAACTCGCTCGACAGATCGAGCGTGGCGTGATGATACAGGGCCGCATGCTTGACAATGGCAAGCCCCAGACCGGTTCCGCCGCGCGCCTTGGACCTACTCTTGTCCACGCGATAGAACCGCTCAAATACCTTGCCCTGTTCTTCAGGCGCGATACCGATTCCCGTGTCGGCGACCGCGAGGAACGGATGGCCTTCGTCGTTGGTGCCGCACTGCAGCGTAACCGTACCGCCGGGTCGATTGTAGCGGATGGCGTTGCTTGCCAGATTATAGATGAGCTCGTCGATCAAGCGCGACACGCCTTCGATGACCACAGGCTTGGTCTCATGACTGATCGTCACATTCGCCTGACGGGCGACCTGTTCAAGACGCTGCTCAACCGCGTAGATGGCACGCGAGAGCTCAATAGGCTCCGTGGACCCAATGGGCACCGCCTCGCCCTCGGTTGCACGCTCGGCCTCGTCCAAGTTAGACAGCGTAAGGATGTCGTTGACAAGCGCCGCCAAACGGCCCGCCTCACGATAGATGCGACCGCCAAAGTTGCGCAGGTCGTCCTCGCCCTCGACCATGCCGTTTGCGATGAGCTCGGCATAGCCCGAAATCGCCGTAAGCGGCGTCTTGAGCTCATGGGTGATATTCGCCGTGAACTCGCGGCGCATACGGTCGTTGTCCGCTAGCACCGCCATTTGGCGCTTGAGCTCCTGGCGCTGCGACTCGATACGCTCAAGCATGGGGACCATCTCGGCATAGGCGTGCTCATAGCTACGGCGTGGGTGGTCCAAATCCACCTCTTGCAACGGCGCGATGATGGCACGGGACTCGCGGCGCGCCATAAAAAACGAGAGTACCGCGCCCGCTGCTGCGATAAGCAGCATCGGCGCCACCATCGACAGCAAAATCGCCGCAACGCCAGGCTGGGCCTGCGCCAAGCGGACAACCTGGCCGTTATCAAGGGCGACGGCGCGATACAGCATAATCTCGTCGAGCGTAGAGCTTGCGCGCTCCGCGGAACCCGAACCATTCTCAAAGGCCTCGATGACCTCGGGGCGATCGCCGTGGTTGGGCAGTGTGGAAGGCGACGCCTCGTTGTCGTAGGCAACCGATCCATCCTTGTTAATCAGCGTGATGCGCAAGTCCTCGCGATCGAGGCTACGCAAGAACGGGATGGGCTCCTGCTGCTCGTCGAGGGCGGCAGCAATGAGCTCGGTTTCCTGCGCCAGGTTGGCACTCGTGGCATCCGCCAAGGTGTTTTGCACAAAGAACGCACCCAGCACCGTAAACGCCACGATAACCGCCATGGCACAGACAAAGATCGTCACAAAAACGCGGTGCGACAGCGTATGTTTTCCCTGGGGGGCGAAGACCACGGGTTACTCCTCCGATGCGGTGGCCGCGGTGTCGTCACCTTCGGCACCATCACCGGCAGAAGGCTCGGCCAAGCGGTAGCCCACGCCGCGCACGGTCTCGATGGCGCCGGCATGCTCGCCCAGTTTTTGGCGAAGCGTCTGCACGTGCACGTCAACGGTGCGCGAACCGCCGTCGAAGTCCCAGCCCCACACGCTCTGCAGCAACGACTCGCGGGTAAAAACCACGCCGGGCTTGCGCATGAGGTACTCGAGCAGGTCGAACTCGCGCAGGGTGAGCTTAAGCGACTCGCCGGCAACGGTCACCTCGCGATGGCTGGGCGAGAGCACAATGTCGCCCACGCTGAGCACATCGCTTGCCTGTTTGACCATGCCGCCGCGACGCAGCAGTGCGCGGCAGCGGCTGGCGAGCTCCATGAGCGAGAAGGGTTTAGTCAGGTAATCGTCGGCACCACCATCGAGCGCCATCACCTTGTCGAGCTCGGTGTCCTTGGCGGTAAGCATCATGATGGGCACCGTCGCCGTCAGGCGATCGGCGCGCAGGCGGCGCATAATCGCCAAACCATCGGTATCGGGCAGCATGATGTCGAGCAGGACAGCATCGGGTACCCGTCGCGCCACGGCGGCCTTAAACTCGCCATCGCACGAAAAGCCCTCGGCCTCGATTCCCTGCTTGCGCAGCGCGTAGACCGTCAGATCCCTGATGTTGTCATCGTCCTCGACGTAATAGATCATGTTGAACCCCTTTGCGGCCGGCATGACCGCATCTTAACCCTAAAGGTACCTTTACTAGATGGTATCAGCCAAAACGTCCCGTCAAATAATCCGCCGTGCGCGGATCGATCGGGTTTTTGAAGAGCTGGGCAGTGGGCGCATGCTCCACCAGCTCGCCCAGCAAAAAGAACGCGACCGAGTCGGAGATGCGCGCAGCCTGCTGCATGTTGTGCGTAACGACCACCAGCGTGCAGGTCTCCCTGAGCTCGCAGGCCAGCTGCTCCACCACGAGCGTCGATACGGGGTCGAGCGCCGAGGTCGGTTCGTCCATCAGCAGAATGTCGGGCTGCACGGCAAGCGCACGGGCGATGCACAGACGCTGCTGCTGGCCGCCCGAAAGACCCAGACCCGATTCCTTGAGCTTGTCCTTGACCTCGTCCCACAGGGCGGCGCGTCGCAGGGAGTCTTCGACCAGCTCGTCGAGCACGACGCGGTCGCGCACACCCATACCGCGCGGCCCATAGGCGATGTTGTCGTAGATGCTCATGGGGAACGGGTTGGGGCGCTGGAACACCATGCCCACGCGCTGGCGCAAACGGCAGATGTCGTAGTCGCCCAGGATATCTTGGCCGTCGAGCGCAATCTTGCCCTCGATGCGGCAGTCCTTGATGCCGTCATTCATGCGGTTAAAGCAACGCAGCAACGTCGACTTGCCGCAGCCCGATGGACCGATAAACGAGGTAATCTGCTTGTCGCGAATCTTGATGGACACATTCTTAAGCGCATGATGGTCGCCATAGAACAGGTCGAGGCCCTCGACGTCGATGCGCGTCGGCGAGGCCGCAAGATCCTCTGCCGTGGGACGAGTCGCATCCCCAACCTCGCGCTCGTGCGCGGCCTCGACCTGCGCTTTCATGAGTTCTTCAAGCTCCGTGGGCTCCACAGCCGCAGCAGCCGTCATACCGCATACCTCCACATCGATATCAATTCAGCAGTATCGATAGTAGAAATCGCGGCTCATATGCACGTGAGCGCATTGTCAAGTGTTTGTAAGGGCACGCTGACTATGCGGCGGGCAGCTCGATGGTGAATATCGTGTGTTCGGGCGTCGATTCACATGCAACGGTACCGCCGTGTGCCGCGATGATCTCCTTGGCAATAGCAAGGCCCAGACCGGCACCACCGCGATTGGTCGCACGCGCCGCATCCAGGCGATAGAACTTCTCAAAGATCACCTTGAGCTTTGCCTCAGGGATGGGATCGCCCTGATTGATAAAGCGCACGCGCACGCCACCGTCGTCCCGGCGTCTGGCCTCAATCGTGATAGTCGAGCCCTCATAGCTATAGGCGACGGCGTTTTTCATGATGTTGTTGAACACGCGAGCCATCTTGTCGCCATCCACGAGCACCGTCAGGTCCTCGCGAATATCAACTTGGGCTTCCTTATGCTGCTCGTTGAGGATGGGATAGAACTCGTCAGCCACCTGAGCCAGCAGCAACCCCAGATCAACATAGCCGCGCGTGAGCACGATATCGTGGAAGTCAAAGCGTGTGATATCGAAGAACTCTTCGATGAGTGCATCGAGCCGGTGCGCCTTGTCGAGAGCCACGCCCGTAAAGTGCGCACGTTGCTCAACCGGCAGCTCAGGAGCCTCTTGCAGCAGCGAAAGATAGCCCACCACACTGGCAAGCGGGGTGCGTAGGTCATGTGCCAAGTACGTGACCAGATCGTCCTTGCGATGCGACTCGTCACGCAGAGCTTGCTGCACCTTGCGCTCACGGTCACGCACGCGGTTAAGGGCGCCCTCGACCTCCAAGAAGTCGCCGTCGATGTTGTCCCAGGTGTCGGGGTGATCGATCAGGCGATCTTGAATACGAACAGCCAGCACACAATCGGCATGCTGCTCGCCCTGCTCGTAGCCCTGGTAGTACAGGGCGCGGCCGCACAAGAACAGCACGCACACGGCAAGCGCCAGCACAAAGCCAAGCATGTTGAATACAAAGCCGGCATCAAACAGCACCGGCCCTTCGATGCCGCCGAGCGCCATGGCGCCAATCGCCAACGTCATGGCCCACGCGGCGCCGCCAATCACCACGCAGCGGCACACGATCTCAAATCGATCGATCAGCAAAAAGCCGACAAGCAGCGCCGCCAAGATTCCGACGATGTTGTCGATGCCAATCAGCAGCAGGCTCAGCAAAAAGAGCAGCACCGTTGCAAGCGCGCGGTTGTCGACGAACGACCTCACGTATTCAAAGAGCCGATCGGGCACCTCGAACGCTTGCCTATCGTCTTTTGTCATATCAAGATCCTCACAAGCGAAAAGCGTTATTCGATGATGTAGCCGACGCCCCAGACGTTTTTGATAAAGCGTGGCTTTTGTGCGTCGTCGCCGATTTTTTCGCGCAAATGGCGAATGTGCACCATCACCGTATTGTTGGAGCCGGGCATAAAGTCCTCGTTCCATACCGCGCGGAACAGGTCCTCCACGGCCACCACGCTGCCGCGATGCTCGACCAGATACAGCAAGATTGAATACTCGGTGGGTGTGAGGCGTACCGGTGCACCGTCCACCGTCACGGAACGAGCGTCGCGGTTGATCTCCAAGCCGTCGAGCTGAATGGTCGGCGACTCGGCCGCCTGTGCACGGCTACCGTAGCTGGTGTAGCGGCGAAGCTGAGCGTGCACGCGCGCGATGAGCTCCAGCGGACGGAACGGCTTAACCACGTAATCGTCCGCGCCAAGCGAAAGGCCCCCGATCTTGTCTTGCTGGGCATCGCGCGCCGTCAGCATGATCACGGGATAGGTATGGCTGGAACGGATCGTACGCAGCAGCTCAAACCCATCGATATCGGGCAGCATGACATCTAGCAGCGCCAAATCGAACTCCTGCTCCAAAATCGCCTTGGCAGCATCGGCCCCGCTATAGGCAATCTGGACATCAAAGCCCTCTTTTGTAAGGTAGATACCAACCAAGTCGGCGATGGCCTTCTCGTCATCAACTACCAAAATGCGCTCGTTCATGCGTGCTCCTCTCGCGCTCCATTATGCCCGAGGGGGCGCCCGCCACACACAACAAGCGTGGGTGATTAAGTCGGCCTTAAGCACCCTTGTGCCCGTTTGGGCGCGGATGTGGGCCACGCACGCACGCGATGATCGCCGACGCCGGCAAACGATATACTCTAGTTCCAGAAGAGACCATCCCGTCGAAAGCGAAATCCGTGAAGTCCCTCACCTCTTTTGCAAAGCGCTCAGCCCAGCTTGCCGCCAGCTTTGTCTGCGCTATCGCCCTTGCCGCTGGCGCGCCCACCGTCGCCGGCGCCCAAGTGCTCACGACCGACAATGTTTGCGGCAAAACCGCCGATGCGCGCGGCATCACGGCCGAAAACCTGCCCGATATCGATGCGACCAATGCCCTCGTCATGGGCAAAGACGGCACCGTCTACTATGCCCGCGACGCCGATGAGCAGGTCAAAATTGCCTCGATCACCAAGGTCATGACCGCAATCCTAACCGTCGAGAATTGCAAGATGGACGAGAAGGTCACGGTGAGCAACGCCGCAGCCACCGTGGGCAATTCGACCGCCGGCTTGCTCGAAGGCGACAAGCTTACCGTGGAGCAGGCGCTGCGCGGCCTGATGATTCCCTCGGGCAACGACGCCGCCATCGTGCTCGCCGAATATGTGGGCAAGAAGATCGACCCTAAGACCAAAGACGCCGAGGCCACCTTTGTGAAGGCCATGAACGAGCGCGCTAAGAAGATCGGCTGCACCGGCACGGTCTTTGAGAACCCACACGGTCTGGACTTTGATGAGTGGGCTGGCGATATGCACTCAACCGCACACGACGTAGCGCTGATGATGCAGGAGGCCATGAAAAACGACACGATCCGCGAGGTCGTAGCGAGCGAGGATTCCTGGATCGAGGTCACGGGCGCCGACGGCGCCGACCATTCGCATTCCATGGACACGCATAACTATTTGCTGGGCCAAGATGGCAACGCGGCGGCAAGACCGGCACCACCGACGACGCGGGCTATTGCTTTACGAGCGCCTACAACCGCGACGGCGACGAGGTCTACACCGTTATTTTGAACTCCACAACCAACGATCAGCGCTTTACCGATACGGCGACCCTTGCCAACTGGTACTACGGTCACAAGGTGACGGTCGCAATTGCCAATACACAGGAGAAGACCGCCAACGGCAACCCGCTTATGGCGCGCATTGGCCAAACCGACTGGACGGATAAGACGATCGATGCCACGCTCGCCGACCCCGCCGCACAGGCAACAGTGTTCTCACTCGCCGGCGAAGTGACCGAAAAGGTTAGCTACGATGACCTTTCGGGCACGGTGCATGTTGGCGATAAGGTGGGCAGCGTTACGCTTAAGCAGGACGGCACCAAGATTGCCGTCATGGACCTGGTTGCCGACGAGGAAGGAACGGGGCCCAATCCCATCGAGTGGCTGCTCGTGAAGCTCGACCGCCTGGGCCGCCGCATCGACAACCGCCCGCTCACAGCCGAGAGCGAGACCGTAGCCAAGGCTCCTGAGGTGTAGGGCCAAAGCGTTATCGCATCGAACCAAATGAGGCGTCCAACGGGGCGCCTCATTTTTTGAGGGTTCGAATCCCCAGTTAACATTCTCCTAATTGAAAGAAGGGCCCCAAATGGGACCCTTCTTTCAATTCATACTGGCGGAGAGCTGGGGATGTCCGGGCATGCTACGCATGCCCTCCGGCTTCAAAGCCTGGCGGCTTTTCGCCCACGGGCTACAAACGCTTTCGCGTTTGCTTAACGCCCGTGCCCTCTCGGGTTCGAATCCCCAGCGCCCTTTCTCGATAATAAAAAAGGGCCCCCGATGGGACCCTTCTTTAAAGTTAAACTGGCGGAGAGCTGGGGATTCGAACCCCAGATGCCCTTTTGGGGCATACTCGCTTAGCAGGCGAGCACCTTCGGCCTCTCGGTCAGCTCTCCGTAACAGCCGTTCTATAGTAACCAAACAGTCGAGGATGGGCAAGAGGGAATTTGGAGCGATTCCATTTTTACCTTTCCCGCACCGCCTCCAACAAATAGTCGCGCATATACGGAATTGCAAACGAAACACAGCCATAGCCCGCAGGCTCAATCAACCCCGCATCGATGAGACGTTTACGATACGAGCCGACCTTGTTCGCCGGCAATCCCATCTTTTTGGCAATATCACCGTTCGTAATCTCGCCGCCTTCGCATTGCGCCATCGCCGCGAGATATTGAAACTGCCGCTCCGACACCCTGCGCAGCGCGGGGGCAATCACCATGGCATTGAAACTATCAAGAGCCGCCTGGACACCCTTGCGAGCCGCCTCTTCACTCACGCTCTCCGACCCGCTGCGCGCAGCAACCTGCCAAGCGTAATATCCGACCAACTGGACCATAAAGGGATAGCCTGCCGAAGCCTTTGTCAAAAGCTCAGCAACGCCTTCGTCGAGTTCCTTGCCCGCACGCCTCATCGTATCCTCAAACGATCCGCCGACTTCAAAATCTGAAAGCCGCGTGAGTTCGATATGCTTCGCCCTCTGAAGGAACGTCAACGTATCATCCACCACCACGCCATCCACAGAGGTTGGCAAACCAGCGAATGCAAAGGCGACATTCGCCCCTTGGCGAATCAAGAGCTGCATTTCATTACCCAGCTCGCGCATTTCCTCAGTTGAGGCGTCCTGAATCTCATCGAGTGTGATGAGCAGACCTCCGCGCTTCGCGGCATCGTACATTGCCTCGCCCAGATGAGATGCCGACTTCGATACCTCAACGGAGCCAAGGCTGACTCCTAGAATTGATGGGGAAATCGACATTGACTCAAGACGAACATTTCGCTGTAGAGCCTCGAGGATTCTACTGCAAAAACCGGCATTCGAGGCGACGTCAACAACCTCGAATCCTTTTTTTCGCGCAAGATCACCCAATGCATTGAGAAGCACCGTTTTACCTGTGCCTCGGACGCCCGAGATGCGCATGAGTCGATCGGGAGCACCAGGACCATTCTCAAGGGCCTCGGCAAAATCATCCAAAACAGCGTCACGTCCGATAAGCTCAGGCGGATTCATGCCCGCCGTTGGCTTAAAGGGATTAATGGCTTTCGACATTCGACCCTCCTCTGCTAGTTTTAACAACTTTAACAAAGTTTAGCAACTTTAGCAGAGTTTAACAGGTTTAGCAGACCTAGCCGCTTTTGACCTTACCGGTCCTGCTGGAGCCACCCACCTGAGCAAATACAAATGGCTCCATTCAATTTGTCGGCAACCTGCTCGATACAGTAATTCGTACTTTAATTCGCTACGACTTAATTCGTTATACCTTATCTATACGCAAATGTTCCCGGTACGCCGGTAGCAGTAGCCCCTTCGTTTTGTCGGCATGGTGAGCAAATGGGATGACAAGCGCGGTCCAGCCCTTCCATGCCGCCCCTACCCCAGCGAGCGGTTGAGGGAGCCGAGCTCATCGTTGCCCATGGTGCGCCACATTTGATAGATGCAGCCGCGCGCCAAGAAAAAGAAGCCGTTATCGACGAGTTGCACGGCGGCATCCGCGAGTTGATTGGTCACGGCGGGCACCGGCGGCAGCTCAAGACCTGCCTTGCGGATGGTCTCGACAGCCTCCTCAAACGTGGGCGGTTTGATGACGCCCATCTCGTTCATAAGGCCCTGCATTTCCTCCTGCGCACTGCCGCCCGACTCCTCGCCGCGCGGCACCAGGCGATAACACGCCAGCGCCAGCTCGAGCTGGTCGCAGTTCCAGTAGGCAAACGCCAGGCGATAGAACAGGTAACCGATCGAAGGCCGGTCGCTGGCAATGCGCAGGCCGTGGCGCGCTACCTCGATAATCTCGTCATAACGCTCCAGGCGTGCTAGCACGTTAATCAGGGCAAAGTGAGACTGCATGGACGAGCGCGCCAAATCGTAGAGACGGCGCACCTCGGGCAGCGCACGCTCAAAGTCCTCTTGTTCGGCGTAAAAGCTGCAAATCTCGTGCTGGGCAAAATACAGCGCATCGGGAGCGCGAAGGATACGCACGGAACGGTCCTCCTCCATCACCGGCAGCACCATGCGCACCAGCTGGTTGTCGCAGAACTGGGTCTGCACTGGGCCCGTCGCCAAAAGCTCAGCAACAGTACACTTGGCTTCCAGCTCCTCGACAAGGCGAGAAAAGCCCTCGAAAGCACCGGCTCGGTCAACTTTGGATTGCTCGCGCAGCTCGACGACACGGGCGACATACGGATCGTTGTCCTCCTCCATGACCTCAAGCTCGTCAGCCGTATCAGCGAGCAGCAGATCACGAAGCGCAGGCGGCAATGGACGATGGTCATCGCGTGGTCGGGCGTGAACCTCTGCAGGCTCAATCATCTCCGGCGCATCTGCCTCATATGCCTCGAGCAAATGCTTGCAGGGCATGTCGTCCATATCCATGCTCTTAAGATCCTTGGCGACAGAAACGCAATCGGCCAGATAGGCCGCACGGCTAAAGGAATACGTTTCAACGACGCGCTCGCCCTGCTCGCCGTCGGGAGCCGCAATCTGCACGTAGCAGCGCGTGATGCGAGCACCCGAAGCAAAGCAAGCCGCCGCGAGTGTAAGCGCAACACGCGCATCGTGCTCAGTGGCCCATGCCGCGCGCTTAGGCTCATCCACCTCGCGCCAGGCGTCATCTTGAGCATCGTATTCGCGCTGCGGCATAGCATCGACAACCGTGCGGCCAAATCGCACCAGCATGATGCCCTCGGCGACGTTAGCTCGATAGGTGTAGTCGAGCCGCGTGACCACGTTGAGCGCTTCTACGATACGTGCAAAGCGGGTGCGAACGTCCCACTCGCCACCCGGCTGGCACGCAACCGTCCCCGGCTTGGCCCACGGGTTGTCATTCGACAGCGTTTCGAGCAAGCGAGGAACGTCGTTTGTCGTCTTGCTGATATGCCATAGGTCAAAGAGCGAGCAGCCCTCAAAGCTTGGCGACGAGGCAACGGGGCCCAACCCTGCCCCAATACGCTCAAGGATGCCCGATAGGCGGTTCAGGCGGCACTCGACGGCAAGCAGGGTATCGATCTCGTCCTGGTCCAGCAGGCTACGGTCAAAATTGAGATAAAAGAGCCTCGAGCGATCGATGCGCGCCAGGCTCATTTCGGTTTTGGCCGCGATGGTGCGCAGGCGAGACAGATTAACTTCGCCCATCAACGCGGCGGCATAGCGCTCAATGCCACTTGGATTATCTGTATGGTCAATGCGGTAGAGCAACGTTTCGATTGCATCGGGCAGCGGTGTGGAATCAAAACCCAGCAGTACCTCAACCGGCTCGGGGAGTTTTACAAGCTTGATCTTGTCGACGGCATTTTTCATGCCCTCGTCGAGGCCGTCACCGTCTGCCTTGGTTGCAACGGCGTTTTCGGAATCGGCAAATATTACGTAACGCAAGAACATCGAGGCCATGAACTCGCCGTAGCGAAGGCTGCGCGTCGAATTCCACGTCTCGCGATCGGATTGTTCGCGCATGGTGCCTTCGGAAGAGCCGATGACTCGCGCCCGGGTGCGCATCGTCCCATCGGTACCCCTGACCGCAATCTCACCGATGTTGGAATCGGACTCGTCGAGAATCAGTTGCATGTCGGGATCGTCGGGCAGCGATACCTCGTTAACGGGACGGTCCACCTTATAGACCTCACCCGAAACGCTCACGTAGCCCAAAAGCGACACATGGCTTTTGCCGACGAATTCGACGACATAACATGATTCATGCGGGTCCTCGCCAAAGAGCTTCCAAACCACGCCATACGAGCGTCCCGCAGGCTGCTCGGGCATGGCCGGAAAGCGCTTTTTGGGATCAAGAAACCTGAGCTTGTATGTCGGACGCTCTGCCACGAAATATCACCCTGATCGGTCGTCTAAAGAAAGAGCGCGCCACGGGCTCACCGAGGCGCATACTCGAAATCTTACACGAGTCGATGAGAAATAGTCCCTTTTGACCGAGGTTCGAATCCATGCGGTGTTTACGTAAAAGAAAAGCCCCCGTTGCCGGAGGCTTTCAATTTCGATTGGTGCGGCGTATAGGATTCGAACCTATGACGTTCTGATTCGTAGTCAGACCCTCTATCCAGCTGAGGTAACGCCGCGACTTGTTGATTATTATGCACATCGACTGAATAAATGTCAAGCATTTTTCGAAAAAAGTTATCAAATTTGATTTTTACTCATTTGACGCAGTCAATCGACTCGATACTTTCAAACACGGCAAAAGCAACTTCTCAAGTATATCGACATATAAGAAAAGCCTCCGTTACCGGAGGCTTTAAAGTTCAGTTGGTGCGGCGTATAGGATTCGAACCTATGACGTTCTGATTCGTAGTCAGACCCTCTATCCAGCTGAGGTAACGCCGCAACGCACGGATTATTATGCACGTGACCCCTCGATGGGTCAAGCGACAATTTGGAAAAATTTTACGAAGTGATGATTAAGACGCTCGCGCCTCAACCGAGGTTCGTATCAATGCATGGTTTCCGAAAAAGAAAAGCCCCCGTTGCCGGAGGCTTTCAATTTCAATTGGTGCGGCGTATAGGATTCCGCGCATCCGCTGCGCGGATCCGCACCGGCTTCGCCCGCCTGCCGGCGGACTCGCCCGCGGGCTAAAAACGCTCCGCGTTTTCTTTACGCCCGCGCCTCGACCGAGGTTCGAATCCATGCAGTGTTTACGTAAAAGAAAAGCCCCCGTTGCCGGGAGCTTTAATCTCAAATGGTGCGGCGTATAGGATTCGAACCTATGACGTTCTGATTCGTAGTCAGACCCTCTATCCAGCTGAGGTAACGCCGCAGCGCAAGACATATAAAACCACTTTAGCTTATTGGAGTCAAGCACAATCTCAAACTTTTTTGTGGAACGCAGTTTTGTCATGCTGCTCCGCATATACCGCTGTGCCCCGTACGATCGATTGGCTTTTCGATCACGTCGAACTTGGCATCAAGTTCCCTCAGGAGCGATCTCACCCGCTGGGCACAATCATAATCGGCAAACGAGATGCTCAGCATGCGCGCGACCTGGTTGGAAGTCCCAACTCCATAGAAGTGCTCCAGCGCCACAAGTCCCTCGTGCGTCACAAAGGTCTCGACCACATGCGGCGACTCCTCAAAGCACCATTGTGTCAACGGACCCTCACTCGTCTGCCGAACCACCAGGCCGCCCATGCCAGACGGCTCACACGTTACAAGCAGGTACTCCCCGCCCTCGTCGCTCTCAAACAAAACCACCCGATCATCAAACAGCTCCATCGCGTCCCCTTTCTCTCGCTCTTATTTAGCAAAAGCATAGCAGGTAGATGGCTGTATACAGAACAGTTGTTCGTGTCTTTTCTATTGAGCTGTCCGCACGGCATGGTATGGACCTGCGTACGAAATAGGGCGCCCCCGAAGGAGCGCCCTTGCATATCCCCTATGCAGCCAAGTTACGCGACCGGCTCAATCTTCTCGAGGCCGCCCATGTAAGGACGCAGAACCTCGGGAATCGTGATGGTGCCGTCGGCGTTCTGGTAGTTCTCCAGAATGGCGGCCATGGTGCGGCCGGCCGGCAGGCCGGAACCGTTGAGAGTGTGCAGGTAGCGCGAACCCTTGAAGTTCTCGGGGTCGCGATACTTGATGTTGGCGCGGCGAGCCTGGAAGTCACCGCAGTTGGAGCAGGAGCTGATCTCCTTGTAGGCGTTGTAGCTCGGCAGCCAGACCTCGATGTCGTAGGTCTGACGGGCAGAGAAGCCCAAGTCGCCGGTGCACAGGCTAATCACGCGATACGGAAGGCCCAGCTGCTGCAGCAGGTACTCGGCCTCGGCGGTCATGCTCTCGAGCTCCTCGTCGGACTCCTCCGGCTTAGCGAACTTGACCATCTCGACCTTGTCGAACTCGTGCTGGCGGATGATGCCGCGGGTGTCGCGACCGGCGGAACCGGCCTCCTCGCGGAAGCAGGGGGTGAAGGCGGTGTAGCGGCGCGGCAGGGTGTCGGCGTCGAGGACCTCGCCGGCGTGCAGGTTGGTGAGCACGACCTCGGCGGTAGGGATCAGGAAGTTGTCGCCCGAGACGTGATAGGCGTCATCCTCGAACTTGGGCAGCTGGCCCGTACCGAACATGGTCTGACGCTTGACGACGATGGGCGGCCACCACTCCTTAAAACCACGGCTGGTGTGCGTATCGAGGAAGAAGTTGATGAGGGCACGCTCCAGGCGGGCACCGGCGCCACCGAGAACGGTGAAACGGCTGCCGGAGAGCTTGTTGCCGCGCTCGAAGTCGAGGATGTCGAGGTCGGTGCCCAGATCCCAGTGCGGCTTAAAGTCGAAGTCGAACTCGCGCGGGGTGCCCCAACGACGACGCTCGATGTTCTCGTCCTCGTCCTTGCCGTACGGCGTGGCCTCGCAGGGAATGTTGGGCAGGTGAGCCATGAAGTCGTACTGCTCCTGCTCGAGGGCAGTGCGGCGCTCGGCCAGACCGTCAATCTTCTCGTTGACGGCGCGCACGGCCTCCTTGGCGGCCTCGGCCTCGTCCTTCTTGCCCTCCTTCATCAGGGCGCCGATCTTCTTGGACTCGGCATTACGCGTGGCCTGGAGCTCCTCGACCTCGGTGATGACGGCACGGCGCTCGTCGTCGAGCTCAAAGAACTTCTCGCGATCCCAAGACGTCTGGCGGTTAGCCATGGCGACATCGATGGCATCGGGGTTCTCGCGAACAAACTTGATATCAAGCATTAGATCCTCCGGCGATATACATTCCATTTAGGTTGCAACCTTGTACATGTATGGGCAAGTATATACTTATGAGCGTTTACGACCCAACTCAACTACGCAAGAAGGCACCCAATGGACGCAGTTTTTTCCTTTTTGTTTGGCACCCGCACCGGTTTTGCCATCCTTTTCGCCGGCGGCATCCTGTTATTTGCGATTCTTGCCTTTGTAATGGAGAAGCGTACCCATAAGATGTACGTCGACCGCGGACCCAAGTCCGAGGATGAGGAAGACAGCTTCTGGGACTAACCTGCCAAAAAGGGACAGGTTTATTTTGGTCGGTTTTATCTGGGCAAACGCAAGCACCCCGCAACCGGTAACGATCCGGTTGCGGGGCGCTTTTCGCACATACGACAAAACCGCAGGAAAAACCTGCCAAAATAAACCTGTCCCTAAATGGCAGGTTTTACTGGAGAGTTGCGTCAATTGCCTTGACCAGGGCGCTGCGCATGCCGGCGTCCTCGAGTGCAACGACGCCCTTGATGGTGGCACCACCGGGCGAGCATACGGCATCCTTCATCGCCGCAGGATGCTGACCAGTTGAAAGCTGCAACTTTGCCGTACCTAGCACCATCTGGCTCACAATGCGATAGGCATCGGCACGCGGGATACCGTGCTTGACCGCCGCATCGCCCAGGGCCTCGATTGCCATAGCGACAAATGCCGGAGCGCAACCACCCACCGTGCCGCCCACGAACAGCAGGCTCGTATCGAGCTCGACCACCGCACCGAGCTTGCCAAGCAGATCAAGCACCACTGCGCTCTGCTCATCACTAAGCGTGGAAGCCTTCTCGCAAGCGATGACGCCCTCGCCCACCGAAACCGGCGTGTTGGGCACCGTCGAGATATGCGCGACGCCCGGCAGGACCTGCTCCCACTTGGCACTGTCCCAGGTCCAGGCAACCGACAGAACGACCTTTTTGGCAAGAGCATCCTTGAGCGGGGCGAATATCTTCTCGATCATATACGGTTTGACCGCAGCGACCACGATATCGGATGCGGCGACAACCTCGGCGGCATCGTGGCAGGCGGCCATGCCGCGCGCCTCGCAGCGCTCAACCAGTGCGTCGTAGCGACCCGCGCAGGCGCACATGTCGCTCGCAGCTACACCGGCAGCGATCCAGCCATCGGCCATAGCGCTCGCCATATTGCCAAAACCGACAAATCCAATCTTCATATCTCATAGTCCTTTCAGACACATTCCTCAAAACGAAAGGTATTGTCCCACGCCATTGTTTCGTATTGCCGACCTATTTGTGATACGGCTCGCCACGACTGATCTTGCAGGCACGGTAAATCTGCTCCAGCAGCACCACGCGTGCCAGGTTATGCGGCAAGGTAATGCGTCCAAAGCTGAGCATCTCGTCGGCGCGGGCGCGCACGTCATCGCTCACGCCGTCCGATCCGCCAATCACAAAGGCGATGTCGCTGCTGCCTCGCAGCATAAGATCGTCGAGCCTCGCCGAAAACTCCTCGCTCGAGCGCTCTTTGCCCTCAATGGCCAGCAGGATCACATGCGCTCGAGACGGCAGGGCAGCAAGAATTGCCGCCCCCTCCTTGTCGCGCGCGGCATCCACGCCGCCCGCCTTAGCCGGGTCGATATCGGCCACCTCGCGGATATCAACCTTGGCATAGGCACCTAGGCGCTTGGTGTACTCAGCGCACGCGTCCTTCCAAAAGCGCTCCTTGAGCTTACCGACGCAAACGACGGTGTATTTCACGCGCGTTTACTCCTTCGAATCGTTTTGAACTTTGCCGGCGGTCAGCATCTGCTCGAACATCGAGGCCGACTGCGAAAAGTCACTCGGCAGCACGACCGTCGAGGTTTTACCCGTGCGAGCGAACTCCGTCATCATCTCGGACCACTGCGTAAACATGAACAGTTGGTTGGCCTCGTCATTGCCGACACCCGTCTCCTGGATGATCTCGAGCGAATCTTTGATACCCAGCGCGATGGCTTTGCGCTGGTTGGCGATGCCCTCGCCCGCCTTTTCCATTGCCTCAGCCTCGGCGGTCGCCTCGGTGACGCGCTTGATGCGGTCTGCCTCAGCGAGCTCCTGTGCCGCAGCGCGCTTGCGCTGGGCGGCGTTGATGTCGTTCATGGAGTTCTCGACCTCGGTCGGCAGTGCGATTTTGGTGATGAGCGTCGACACGAGGGTGAAGCCGTAGTCGGCCATCTGCTCGGAAACGGTAGCGTTGACATCCTTGGCGATGTCATCCTTCTTGGCAAAGACCTCATCGAGTGTGTAGACGGGAATCGAAGAGCGCAGGGCGTCGGTGATAAAATCGCGCATCTGGTCGACGGGCTCCTGCAGCATGTAGTAGCTCTTGTAGATACCCGAATCTGCCGGGCCGGCGCCCATGTCATAGCTCACGTGGTACTGAGCAGAGACCTCAAGGCCGATGGTCACGTTGTCCTGGGTCTTAACGTCGATGCCAAAACCGTTTTTCATGGTGCGCAGACTCACCGTGGCAGCCTTGCGGTCGATCACGGGCACCTTCATGTGGAAGCCCGCGTTGACGATGCGGTTAAACTTGCCCAGACGCTCGATGATCACGGCATGCTGCTGTTCAACGACATAGCAGGCGTTGGGGAGCAGCAGCAACAAAATGATGATGGGAAGTAGAAAGCTCGTAAGAGCAGCGATAATACCGGACAACAGCATGGTCTCTCCTCTGATAGGCACACGTTGGCACTAGGATACCCATCTCAGACCCTCACACGATCCCGACGAGAGGAGCCGTGGACAAAAAAGTCCAAATATGAGTACTGCTACCAGTTTAGTAACAGCGTTTTAAAGACCAAAACGCACTGTTGGACCAAGATTCCTTTCAAATTGACTCAGTTCAGCTCAAGGCAGTGTTAAGTTAGCAAACATTTGTTGCGTAAATAGTGCAATGATCACCTTTGAAAATGTGATTCATTTAGTGACAGTACTCATATTTGACATTTTTTGCCCCACAGGAAGCTTCGCTATACGAGGACCCTATGTCACATCTGTCAATTCGCCTGCCAGCGGACTCGCCAGCTCGCTAAAAACGCTCCGCGTTTTCTTTGCGCTCGCTCCTTCACAGGTTCAAGTCCCCGTGATGGGCCCATAACAAAAAAGCTCCCATTGCTGGGAGCTCTTTCAATCAATGGTGCGGGCGAAAGGACTTGAACCTTCATGGGGTTGCCCCCATACGGACCTGAACCGTACGCGTCTGCCAATTCCGCCACGCCCGCGTGCAGGAATTAGAATAACGGAGCGCTACCGCGAACGCAAGAACTATTTTTGAAAAAGTTTGCAGGCATTTTCCCAAGCTGCTCGCGCGATTGCCTCAGCATCCTCGCCGGTACGATCGACACGGTCGTTGACCAGCGTGTTTGCCGTGATAGAAATCATTGCCGGCTCGCACTCAAGACCACGAATGGGCTCCGGTGCCATATACGGGCAATCCGTCTCGAACAAAATGCGATCGAGCGGGGTCGCCGCAAATGCCTCGCGCACGTCGTCGTTGCGCTTAAAGGTGGCCGCGCCGCCATAGGCGATATAGCAGCCCAAACCCACAAAGCGCTCCATCGTAGCTCGATCCTCGCCAAAGCAGTGCAGCACGCAACCGGCCTGAGGCACGCCTACCTCGCGCAGCACGTTGTACGCATCAACGTGCGAAGTGCGCTCCCCATCCGAGTCCTCGTGCCGCAGGTGCAGCTCCACCGGCACATTGCGGCGCACGGCAACTTCGAGCTGACGTGCCATGCAATCAATCTGCACACTGTGGGGCGCCGGCGCGATGTCGTCGTCGTAATCCATGTGATAGTCCAGACCGATCTCGCCGATGCCAACGCACAAAGGGTCATCAAGCGCAGCAACAACCTGTGCGTGAATGTCGTCGGTATAATCCGGCGCGCCATACGGATGCACGCCGGCAAGATACTTGATCTGCGGGATATCCTGCATCGGAAGAATCTCGCGCACCAGCCAGTCGCTATAGTCCGCCACGCTGCGCTTGTCGGCAATGGGGTCGAACATCGTCACCAACAGGTCGACGCCCGCGGCTTTGGCACGCAGGAGCGTCTCGGGCACATCCTTGCCCCAAAACGAAAGCAGATGTGCATGCGTGTCGGCAAGCGGCGCCAAGGGCACAGGACAAGCAACCGTCTTCTTTTTCTTGGTAAACGTCACGCGTTCGGCATTAGGCATCATGGATTAGCTCCCGGGCCAGACGGACAAAGTCGGCAACATCGAGCGTCTCGGCGCGCGTGGTGGGTGCGATACCGCAAACCTCAAAAGCGGCATCGAGCACGTCCTTGGCAAAACCGTTGGCGCTCATGGAATTGCGGATGGTCTTGCGACGCTGAGCAAATGCAGCATCAATCACGCGGGCCACAAATTCGCGATCGAGTCCTTCGGGTACCACGCCGTCAACACGGTCGATACGCACGACGGCCGAGTCCACGTGCGGCGCCGGCATAAAGCAACGCGGCGGCACCTCAAAGCGACCCGTCACCTGCGCATACAGGCCGAGCTTTGCCGTATAGCCGCCATAGGTCTTGTTGCCCGGCACTGCGGCAATGCGATCGGCAACCTCCTTTTGCACCATGACGACGGCGCGCTTGAGCGCGGGCATCGTCTGGAAGAACTGCAGGATGATTGTCGCCGCCACGTTATAGGGCAAGTTCGCGACAAATACCGTGGGCTCGCCGCCGGCGGCCTGCTCAATCTGCTCCGGGCCCACCTTAAGCGCGTCGCCCATGATAAAGCGGAAGTTGGCGTAGTCGGCGGCGTGAGCATCGAGCACCGGCTCGAGCTCGGGATCTGCTTCGATCGACGTGACGCACGCCGCCTCCTGCAGCAACGCAAGTGTCAACGTACCGCAACCCGGACCCACCTCGAGTACGCGCTCGTCACCTGCAAGCTCGGCAAGCTCGCAGATACGCTCGATCACATGATTGTCGATCAGGAAGTTTTGGCCCAGGCGATGCTTGGTCGCAAGGCCAAACTCCTCTAGCAGCTCCCTAGTTGCCGTGGGGTTTGCCAAAGGCGAAGTTGTCATGGTTGCCTCCTTAACATGGTGGCTGCATCGTAAAGCAAAAGGGCATGGACCGTTGCGGCCATGCCCTTACATCTAAACAGCAAATTGCCGATATGGCGCGCAGCGGCTTAGCCCAAACGCGGGAACAGCGGCTCGCCCTTCTCGACGGGCTGGCCACCAGCAAGCAGGCCCCAAGCGCAAATGCCCTTGAGGTCGTCGCTCGTGGCCTCGTCCTCGCAGGACAGGCGACGCAGAGCCTCGGCAGAAGTCTGGGGCATGAGCGGCATCAGCAGGTGAGCGGCGATGCGAATGGCCTCGAGCAGGTTGTAGATCACAAACGCCAGCTCGTCAGCCTTGGCCTCGTCCTTGGCAAGCGCCCAAGGCTCGGAGTCCTCGATGTAGTGGTTGGCGGCATGGATGAGCTCCATGACCTCGTCCTTAGCTCCACCGTAATCGAGCACGTCCATCTTGGCCATATAGCGCTCGACCAGGCCGTCGGCGATCTTTGCCAGCGGGTTGTCGAACGCATCGAACGATGCGGGCTTGGCGGGCGCGCAGCCGTCAAAGTACTTGCCGCTCATGTTGAGCGAACGCGAGATGAGGTTGCCCCAGCTGTTGGCCAGGTCGGCATTGTAGACCTGCTCCATGCGATCGAAGCTGATGGCGCCGTCGGTGCCGGGGACGACGTCGGTCATAAAGTAGTAGCGATAGCCCTCGACGCCCAGCATGTCGATAACGTCCTGCGGAGCAATGGCGTTACCGCGGCTCTTGGACATCTTCTCGGCCTTGCCGGTTTCGGCATTGCGCACGGTCAGGAAGCCATGGGCAAAGACGTGCTCGGGCAGGGCCTCGCCGATGGCCATGAGCATGGCGGGCCAAATGACGCAGTGGAAACGGATGATGTCCTTGCCCACGATGTGGAACTGCGCGGGCCAGCGATAGGCCAGCTCGGCACGTGCCTCGTCGGTGTCGACACCGTAGCCGACGGCCGTCATATAGTTGAGCAGCGCATCGAACCACACGTAGGTCACGTGGCCCTCGTCAAACGGGACCTGAATGCCCCAGTCAAAGCTCGTACGGCTCACGGAAAGGTCGTTGAGGCCGCCTTCGACAAAGCTGCGCACCTCGTTCATGCGGAACGCGGGCTCGACAAAGTCGGGGTGCTCGTCATAGAGCTTGAGCAGCTTGTCCTGGAACGCAGAGAGCTTAAAGAAGTAGGACTCCTCCTGCACGCGCTCGAGCGGACGGTGGCAGTCGGGGCACAGGTGCTGGCCGACGCTGCCGTACTCTTCGTCACCCTTCTGGACCTGCGTGTCGGTAAAGTAGGTCTCGTCGGGCACGCAGTACCAGCCGTCGTAGCTGCCCTTATACAGGTAGCCGGACTCCTTCATGCGCTCCCACAGATACTGCACCGCATGATGCTGGCGCGGCTCGGTGGTACGAATGAAGTCGTCGTTGGAGATCTCGAGCTTGCTCCAAAGCTCCTTGAAGTGCGGAGCCTGGCTGTCGGTCCACTCCTGCGGCGTCATGTTGTGCTTGGCTGCAGCCTCGGCGACCTTCTCGCCGTGCTCGTCCATGCCAGTCAGGAACTTGACGTTATAGCCGGCGGAGCGACGATAGCGAGCCTGGACGTCGGCGATGATGGTGGAATAAGCCGTGCCCAGATGCGGATCGGCGTTGACGTAGTAGATGGGCGTCGTGATAAAGAACGAAGGCTTGCTTTGATCCATGGGGTTTGTCCTCCAGAAAAACGTTGCATACAGGGGATGATTCTAGCGCAAGGGCTGGATATCCTCCATCTATTGCATATCGAGCACCATGGCATAGACATCGCGCTTGCGGCGCGAGTACTTCTGTGACAGGCGCTTTGCCACCGCGGAGGCGGGCTCCCCCTCCTCGAGCGCGGTGCGAATGTCTTCGCGCAGGGCTTCGTCGGGGTCTACCGCTGCGGCTCCAACCGGCGCAATACCGGCATCCTCATCCTCGCTCGGCGGCGCGATGACCAGCGCGATCTCGCCCTTTACCTCGCCACGGGCACGCAGCTCCTCGGTTAGCTGGGCGGCGGATCCACGCAAGACTTCCTCGTGCAGTTTGGTGAGCTCGCGGCAGACGGCAACATCGCGCTGGGGAAAGACCTCGGCCACGGCCTCGAGCGTCGCGACGATGCGATGTGGAGACTCGTAGAAGATGAGCGCGCCGGGGACGACGGCAAGGCGCTGCAGTCGGCGCACGCGGTCGCCGTGCTTGCGGCCCAAAAAGCCTTCGAAGAAGAAATGCTCGCAGGGAATACCGGACGATACGAGCGCCGTGACGCAAGCAGAGGGGCCGGGAATAACCTCGACAGGCACGTCCGCCTCGCGCGCCGCCTCAACCAAAGCCTGGCCGGGATCAGACACACTCGGCATACCGGCGTCCGAGGCAAAGGCGAGGGTCTCCCCCGCCAGCAGGCGGTCGACCAGGCCAGCTGCGCGACTTGCGATCACATTCTCGTCGCAACGAACAAGCGGCTTGGAGATGCCTAGGTGCATCAGCAACTTTGAGGTCACACGCGTGTCTTCGCAGCAGATGGCATCGGCGGCGGCAAAGGCCTCGCCGACGCGCGGGGACAGGTCGCCCAGATTGCCGATGGGCGTACCGACCACATAAAGTTTGCCCGTGCGGGCGCTGTTTTGCGTCATATCAACCTATTCAATCATGCCGCGCTCGAGCGTGCCGAGTGCCGCGCGGGCGTCCCATGCTGCAATACGCTTCTCGGTCTTCCACGTTTGGAAAAACCAGCCAGCCGCCGGCGCAAACGATGCCAACTGGTTGGCGATGAACACGCGCTCGTAGGCATTGCGGCCCTCGGGCGTAACCGACGAGTTGGCGAAGATCGCCGCGCCCGACCATTCGCCCACCAAAACGGGGAACCCAGTTGCGACCGCCTCTTTGAGCTCACGCTTGTTGCGCGAAATCGCCGTCGTCAGACCGCGCGGGCTCGTGATGTCGAGCGCATACTCGTCGCGGTAATGGTACAGGTGAAGGTCCATGTAGACGTTCTTGTACTTGGCACCGCGCATAAAGTGCTTCCACTCGCCAGGGTGTCCCGAAGAGGAAAAGACGACGATCTTGTCCTCGGGCATATGCGAACGAACGAGCTCGTACGCGTCACGATAGAAGTTGCGCAGGTAGTGCGCCGGAATGCCATCCGTCATGGTAAAGAGGCTCTTGCGTACGCTCATCTGCGGCGTATCCAACAGCTCGATGCCCAGCAGGCTCTCGGCCTCACCATAGCGATCGGCCAGGCGCTCGAGCACATCGAGCGCAACGTGACGGCCGTTGGTGGACGAATGCCACTCGGCAACAGCCTCCGGAGTGGTGGGCGAATCGTTGGAATCGCCCTGACCGCCGGGTACAGTCGCCAGATCAAGCAGTACGCGGATGTTGTACTTGTCGGCCCACTCAATAGCACGGTCGATATAATCGACGACCGAGATGTAGGAAGCGTCGGACTCCTGCGAGCCAAAGGCATACCAGGGCACCGGCAGGCGCACGGCGTTGAGACCGATCTGCGCCATACGGCGAAAATCGTCCTCACTCACAAACGTCTCGTAATGGCGACGCATGCGCTCGTTATAGGCAGCGGTGCCCATGGCCTCCTGCAGCTCGGCTGCATTGGATGCTCCGGTCGCTGCATAGAGCGACGGGGTCACCCAGGGCTCGGGAATAAACCAGCCAGAGAGATTAACGCCGAGAATCCTCTCCATCACGGCCCCCTTCGAATCGCGCAGGTCGAACCTGCATCGTATTGCATAGGAAAAGTATTGTTTTGAGTATACCCGCGCGTGCGGACAGGCGACCGAACGGTCTACAAAGTGGCGCAAAAGTGGGAGGAATGTCCGGGCAGACGGGCCCGAGATGGCGCGCCGAAATGCACACGCGCGCCGGAAGTAGGCGGCCGAAAAGCGTGCCCCGTTTTTTCGCAAGAGACTGGGATGCGTTTTCCGTTCGAGGCCTCAACCGGAAAAGGAAAGCGCGTCCCATTCTGACGCCGGATTCCGGTCCACACTTTCCCAAGCGGCCTCAAAGCGGAAAACGCATCCCGCTCTGAGGCCAAATTCCGGGATGCAGTTTCCGCAGGAGCCCTCGGTAAAAGAAAAGGACCCCTTTGCAGAGGTCCTAGTCAATTCAAGGTGGCGGGGAAGGGAATCGAACCCCTGACACGAGGATTTTCAGTCCTCTGCTCTACCAACTGAGCTACCCAGCCATTTGAGGTGTGCCTTGTTTCAAGGCTTGATTAGTATAACCAAGGACGCGCTCCGGTCAACCGAGAATTTTAAAAAAGTTTTTGAGCGCGACATCGGCCACAATCTCGCTCCTATAGAACGGCACGTCAGAAGCATCAACCGGCCGCAAGAAGTTTTTCACTCAGGGCCGCACGGGCAAACTCACTTGGCGTCATCCCCTCGGCAGCCGCCCGTCGACGAATAGCCTCCTTCATTCCCAGAGGAATCTTGACCGATAGCGTTGCCGTTCCCTCACCTGAGAGTGGAGGCCGTCCATGCACGATTCCACCAACGGTGTGTTCGCCATCCGGAAACTCTCCGCGCTCGTACGACTCACACCACGCGTCAATCATTTCATCCGTTACAACCTGACCACTAGCGGTCGTATATGTCTCGCCCATCATCGACCCCTTTGCCGAGCTCGCTCGATCTCTTGCCAGAATTTCTTCTGAACCGGAGACAAGGCATGAATAATGAGCCATCCACGAATAAGTTCGACCGCAACGAGCTCCACACTCCGTCCGTCCGGAAGCCATCCAATCGCAAGCCATCTCGGCGGCTCGTCTTCCGACTCGCGGCGAATACACTCAGTAACCGCGAACCAGGCGCCAAGCACCTGTTTTTCCGTCAGGTGCTTTTTGGCGTTGGGATGGATTTCGACATCCATGCATCTCCTCCTCCATCTTACCCAATTTCGTATGACGAAAGTCCACTGTCGCCAATTCTTAAGCCGGCACGCGTTGGAGAACAGGGGGCGAAACAATAATTGAAGGGCGCTCGAGTGCTGCCCAGGCGCCGGGGCAGGAACACATACGCCAGGGACGTACGTTTTCGTAGCACGCGAGGATGTTGCCGCTACGGTCGATAAAGGCGATGTCGATGGGATAGGCCATAAAGCAGGTGTGAACCGAGGAGCAGCGCGGAAACGCCATGACAAGCGGCAGTCCGCTGGCGGCAATCGGCCGCCGTCCCAGCATGCCGCGCAGACGCACGGTAAACGACTCCGCCACCACAAACTCGGCCGGCGTCCAGCCCAACCTGTTGAGCGCCCGCGCGTAGGCGATATAGGACGAGACCGCGGTCACATGACCACCCCCGGACGCCATGGATCGACCGTCACCGCGCGTTCATGCGAGAGCACGGCCGGCGCCCCCAGGGAAACGCCGGCGATGCCCAGCGAACTCGGCCACGGCCCGTAGTGCATGGTGCAGGTATAGGTCCTAAACGTGCCAGAAAGAGAGAGCAGGCCACCATCCGATGACGCCGTGCCCTGCTCGCTCGAGACCTCGACCTGTAGGTCATATCCCTCCATGGCATCCTGAATCTGAGCTTGAACGGTCGCGGAAGCGTCAATGGAACTCTCGTCACCCTCCCCGCCCGGCGCCACAGCGTGCGCCAGCACGATGTCGGGCACCACGCGGTCGAAGCGCGCGGCCGCGCCGGCAAAGATCATGACGTTGTACGCGATGAGAGCCAGTACGAGCAGGACAGGCGTGACCACGGCCATCTCGACCGTCGCCTGGGCACGTTCCTCGCGCAAGCCCGTGTGAATGCCCATTACGACCCACCGCCAAAAGCTCCCACCAGCGTGGCAACATCGACAGTGAGCGGGATGGAGCCGCCGCCGGGCAGCGGAATCTCCGCAAGCGTGAACACCGCGCCGCTGATGGTGCGCTCGACGTGATACTCCAATGCCTCGCAAAGTGCCTTGGGGTCAGTCACGCCCAAGGGGATTTTTCGCAGGGTATCTTGAGCTTTGGAGATGCCCGCGATATCGGACCCCGGACTTTTGATGACATTGGCGGTATCGGTCAGCACCGGTTTTCGCAGACGCAAATCGCACGGTTCGAGCCCCAGCGCCGCCACGGAGGACGAAACGGTGTCACCGAGCCAGGACGCGATGGAGCCTAACGCGCCGCTACTCCCTCCCAAGCCACCGATCAGCTCTCCCATAAGCTCGTCGGCCGCACCCTGGATGTCTCCGTACCCCACAAGCAGGCGGCCCCAAACATCCATAACGCCGTCGAGCGCGCCGGCAACGCCGCCCGAACGCTCCTCCAGTGTCGAGAAAAACCGCGAGAGAACGTTATTCTGTGCCGTCGCGTCATCGGGCGCGAGCACTGCAGCAGAAATTGCACCACGATCGCCAAGCTCAACTGCCGTGTTAAACGAAGAGTTGAGCTCGTCGGGACTGGAGATGGCGCCCGAGACCGCAAAGGCGACCACGCCGTTGCGACCGGGCGGGGCGATGCGCGGGCGCTCACTGGAAAGTTCTTTGATGGCGGTATCGAACGCATTGCCCGCACGGTCGGCTTCGTCCTCGGTCTGACGCTCGAGTTCGAGTTCCTTGTTGCGACAGTCGACGTAGTCCTCCAGGGCGTCTTTAAACTTATCAAAGTGATACTCGAAGCCGTTTTCGATAGAGGTTGAAGGCGCCGCAACAGCACCAAGCGACGAAACGCCAAAATGGCATTTGCTGCATTTATCTTGCCCATCGTAATCGGCAACCGAAGCAAATCCGCTCGGCGTTCCTTTCTTATAGTTAGGGCAGGTCGTCCCGTAATGCAAATACGCCTTGTCATCGTTCACGCTAGCCGGCCACACCGCATCGGTATAGAGTTCCGTCGCCCGGACCTCATCAGAGTTACGCGGCAGCAGCGGAATATAGGAGGAAACCCTGTCTCCGTTCTCGGTTATATATGCCCGATCGACCTCCGCGCTCGCATAGGTATAAAACGCCTTACGCGCCGCAGACTCCGCCTTCATCTCGACACTCGAGCCTTGGGGCTTCTCGTTTGCCAGACGCCGATGGTAGTAGTCCTTCGCGCGATCAAGGGCAACTTGGGGCTCCCACGTAACGCTCGAAGCATAATGCGGATTTTGAACACCGGAGAGATCCGTTAGGCTTTTTGCGCGCTCCCACATACACGAACAGCTGCCGACCGAACCTTTATCCGATCCACCGCAATCCGCTAGCCAGGCGCGCTCTTTGGCCTTCGCCGTCTCCTCCGAGGCCTTTTGCAGCTCCTCGGCCGCGCGCTCCAGATCTTCCGACGCATCTTTAATGGCATCGGTCGAGATTTCGGATCCTTCGAGCGCAACAAAATCCGACTCGGATGTCCTGGGCACGGCAAGCGCCGTACCGGTATAGGTCACGCCGTCGGTATCCTGCGCCGATACTGCCTGCATGGCGCGCGCGGCAACCAGATACGGCAAGGCGGTCTCAATCTTTTGCAGGCCCTTTGCCGCGCTTTTGGCAAACTTGTTACGCGTTTTAATGATCTGGGTTCCCGTATCGATGATATCGCTGCCGACAACCTCGGCGCCCGGAATGAGAATGGCAACCAAGCCGGTGCCGATCGTGGCAAACCCCGCCAGGCCCAAACTCAAAATGCTCGCATCGACCACCGTGGCGGCTGTGTGATAGGACGACACCACGTTGGCGCCCGCCAGTGCACCGCTATCGGCCGCCACCTGGGTGTCTCCGGCGCGCGACATGCTCCATATCGCCGCGGTCGACGAAAACAGCAGCGTAAGCACCACCAGAATGACAACCGCAGAGGAGAGCGTGGTATAGGCGCCGTCTTCGATAAACAAGTCGATACCGGCACGGCCCATAAAGCCGCCCCGCTTGCGGCGAGCGCCTGGTCGATGGCGGGCCGCAAACCCTTGCGTCACCCGCAGCAGGCAGCGCCTAATCCCATGCAGCAATCCATGAATCATAATCTCCCTCCAGCCATTCGGGACGCGATCGATACGAGACGTCGACCTTGAGCTCGACATAGCCGCCCTCACCCGCACTGCCCATGGCCTGCACAAATGCACCGATCACGGGCAGCGGCTTAACCTCTCCGACAACAGACACGGACGAAACGCCGCCGGCACCGGCCCGCCCCAACTCGATATCCCACGACAGCGGCCCGCCGGCATGAAAAATCGAGACGTTGGGCACCGCGGCAAGTCTGCGGCGAGTGAACTCCTTAAGGTCATCGTCGTCCTCCACCGTCGTCGTGGTCATAAGCCGCGCGGTCTCAGCGGCGGCAGACTCCATGACCGCGCGCGTATAGAGCAGGCACACCGGCTGCAACGCGAGCAAGATAAGCGTCAAAAACGTCGGCAGCAAAAAGGCGGCCTCGACCGTAGACTGCGCCCGATCCTCGCACGCGATATCAATATAGAGCGATGTCCTTGGCACCCGTCGCGGCATCGATAACCGACGACGGAGCGACGCCATGAGACGCCGCCCGCTCGACCAGTGCCGCCAAGCGCCCATCGGTGCCAGCGCGCCAAAGCCCCGCAATCGCCAGCACAATCGACAACAGCGCCACGGTGACGATGGCGTATTCGACGGTCGACTGAGCAGATTCCTCACACAGGACACCATGCATTTCACGACCCCTCCTTTGACTCCGTTGTTTGCGGAACCAGACGCACGGCACGCAGGCGGCACGAGGCATCGCCGGCATCCGCGGCAACCGTCACCATGTCGACCCAGCCTCTCCCATCGCGCACGATGGCACCCCATACGTTGCCCTTAATATCGAGATAGCCGCTCAGGGCGAGCTGGGCCGTGGGCACCTCACGGTAGGCGCGCAACAGGTCTGCCGCCGCCTCGGTCATCGGCCGGTCCTCGGACCATGCGAGTCGAACCGCGATCGCGTTGTCTGCAGACGGCTCCGTCGCGCTGGCGGCCCGCTCGTCGAGCGCCTGCAAAAAGGTACGAGCCGTGACGGCGGCATTCTGACCGCCCATATCTCCCGCGCCTTCTGCTTGTGACACCGCCGCCGAACCCGATCCCAAATCGGCAGTAGCGCCTGGACGCTGCTGTCGCGCAACACCCAGCCCCCAAAGCGTCACCGCTATTGCCACGAGCAAACAGACGAGCACCAGCGGCGAACCAACAGGCCGCCTGCCTCCTACAGGCTGTTGATGCCGTCTTTGATCGCGTTCCATAGTTCTTCGACTTTGCTCTTAAACGCGACGATGGCGATAATCGCGATCACTACGAGCACACCGACCAAGATGGCGTATTCGGTAGTGCCCTGCGCGTTCTCCTCCCGCAACAGCGCCTTGGCACGCTGGCGAGCGCGGATTGCCCGGCAAAATGCCCAGCTCCAAGCCTTGCCCGCAATGTCGGTCATCGTGTTCATGTATTCCTCCCTACATCATCCCGCCTGCTCCCAGCAGCGGGCCCAATATGGACAGAAGCAACGCCGGCAAGATGAGCGTGCCGGTGGGAATCAGCAACTTGACCGGCGCGCGCTCGATCTCGCGCTCGACTGCGGCGCGATGGGCCGCACGGATCTCGCGACTTTGAGCAGCCAGCGTCTCGGCCAGCGGGGCGCCCAGCGCAAGCGCCTGCCCCACCGTGATGGCAAAGGTCTCGAGCGCCCTCACGTCCAAATCACGCGCGGCAGCCAACAGCTCGGCCTCGCGCGTCCCCACGCCCACCTGCCACGCCATGCAAGCTCGTTCAAGACGAACGGCCAGCACCGACCGACGATTGGCACAGAAAATCTCGAGCGCCGCGTCAAACGAAAGGCCGGCAGAAAGACCCAGGCGCACCACGTCGATCATCTCGGACACCTCACCGAGCGACACCCGCGCCGGGCCGCCCGCCCCAATCGCGCCCTTCATTCGCGCAGTCAGGGTATCAATCACCGAGTAGCCCGCAGCAATGACCAGTACCGCTTCACGCTTGCACGTCTCTGCAATCTTGCAAGCATCCGCACGCTCCAAACCTGTCGCGGCAAATACACTCAGGGCACACAGACAAGCCGCGGCCCCGACCAGGGCGCTCATAGCTCCACCCGCATAATGCGCCGGATAACTACCAGGGCAACGACGTTGAGGGCAAGTCCCAGTACCACGGCGCCCGCACCAGCCGGCGTCGCAAGACCGCGGCGAAAGTCTGCCGAAAGCAAAGCCAGCACCGCGCACATGCCCGCCGGCATCGCCGCGACCATGTGTGCCGACATACGCGCCTGTGACGTCTTAACGTCCAGACGGCGTTTGAGCTCAATGCGCTCACCCACCATGCTCGACGCCTCGGACAGCAAGCCGGCAAGCGGAGCCCCGGTACGCTGCGATACTTTGAGCGCCAAGGTGACAAGCGAAAGGCCGGGAGCATCGATGCGAACGAGTAGGTCATCGAGTGCGTCGGTCGCCGAGATACCGCAATCGATTGCCGCCGCCACCCGCAAAAACTCGGTATGCACCGGCTCTTGCGCATGGGCGCCCACAAAGCGCATGCCCTGTGCCAGCGAATGCCCCGAGGCAAGCGACATGGATAACGCTGTGAATGCCTCGGGCATGGCCTCTTCTACATCATGCTGTTCGCGTCGGCGATCGAAGGTGTCACGCGCGGCGCCCACGCCAAACGGCGCCACCAGCCCCAAGACAAAGCCGATGGGCGACAACGACGTAACGGCCAGCAAAACGCTGCAGATACCGCTCGACAGCAGCAGAAATGCCAGACGAGCCGCGTTATCCTCAATAGCAAGCCCAAGGCGATCTGCGGGGATCAGCGACGCCCACGAGCGGGCAATCTTTGTCAGCAGGTCGTTTTCCGCCAACTCACGGGGCAGTTTCTCCGCCATCGATTCGAGCGTCTGGCGCGCCAGCTCCGCCGGCGGCATCCGCGGCACACGAGGCTCTGCCCCACACGCCGTCGCGACAGAAAGCCCCGCCAAACCCCCTACGACGAGGGGCATAGCGATCTCCATTCGTCCACCTCCTCTTGCGTGAGCGTTCCCGACCGCAAGCCCTCCGTAATAAACGGCGGCTCGCGGTCGAGCGTCCAGGTGCGTTCGGCGGCATCGAACGTCACGTAGCGCTCGAGCTCAACACCGCCCGACGCGCCGCGGCGAACCCCCGAATATGAGGCCACAAAGCGCCTGCCATCTGCATGACGCTCGGACATCACGATGCCGTCGAGCGCCATGGCGATCTGCTCTTCGATAAGCTCACTCGGCAAATCGATGCCGTAGCGCGCAAGCAGCGTCAGGCGAACCACGGTCTCCTGCTCGGTACCCGCATGGAGCGTGGTGAGCGAGCCGTCGTGGCCCGTGTTCATGGCCTGCAGCATGTCGCAGCACTCGGCACCGCGCACCTCGCCCACGACGATGCGATCGGGGCGCATACGCAGAGCATTGGTCACCAGGTCGCGAATCGTCACCGCACCCTCGCCCTCGATTGACGCCTCACGCGCCTCCAGACGGACAACGTGTGTGTGATGTGCAAACTTGAGCTCGGCGGAATCCTCGATCGTCACGATGCGCTCGCCGGTGGAAATCTCGCACGACAGCGCGTTGAGCAGCGTGGTCTTGCCCGACCCCGTGCCTCCCGCAACCGCCAAGTCCTGCCGCAACGACACCGCGCACGACAGCAGCTGCGCATACCAAAGCGGCAGTGACCCCAACCCCACAAGCTCGTCCAACGAACAGATACGGTCCGAGAACTTACGAATGGTGAGGATTGGCCCGTCGATCGCCACGGGTGGAATCACCGCGTTGACGCGATAACCCGTCTTGAGGCGGGCGTTGACGATGGGGCTACGCTCGTCGATACGACGGCCGAGCGGCGAGATGATACGGTCGATGAGCACACGGATCTGCTCGTCGTCCTCAAAAGCGTGCTCGATGGGATACAAAACGCCGCTGCGCTCAAAAAAGGCAGAGCGACAGCCGTTGATCATGATTTCGGTAACGGTGTCGTCCTCGATGAGCGGCTGTAGCGGTCCCAGGCCCACCACGTCATCTAGGATCTCGTCGATGATGGTCTCGCGCTCAGGCGTCGCCAAGTCGGTCGGCTCTTCCACGTTGAGCGCCGCTTCCACCGCCGGACGTAGCTCAGAGCGGGCAAGGGCAGGGTCGACGTAGGCGCTGATGCGCGCCACCTCGTCGTAGCCCATGCGGTCCATCACCGCACGCTTGGTGCGGCGTTTAACGGCACGGCGGCGTCCCGCATCAACGGGGGCAGCCGCAGCAGCCGCGCCAGCGGCTTTAATCCGCGTCTGCAGACTCATCGCGAATCACCCTCACGCGACCAGGGAAGACGGATGCGCGGGCGCTCGGTGCGGGTCGCGCGGTCAGCGACCATATCGCTCCAAGGACCGACGGCGCAGCCCAGCTCCACGAGCATCTCGCGCGTGGCCTCGCGCACGCTGGTCGCAAAAGCGCTCGTCTGACCCACTGCCTCGTCGGCGCGACCGAATGCCATGAGCGCGGCCAAGTCCTGGCCGCCATCGGCAATGCGAATCTTGGAGCTCAATGCGCAGGCAATCTCAAAGCGCATGGCGACGTCCTCGTCGGCACCGCGCGCACCAAACCGGTTGAACACGGCGCTCATGCGCGTGCGTGGCACGCCCACGCGGCTCGCCAGCTCAATGACGCGCGAAGCGGATGTCGCGGACGATACCGCCGCATCGCCTACGACCAGGCAACGGTCGCTCGCCGCCACCGCGGCGGCCACGGCATCACCCCAAAAGACCGAGGTGTCAACAAAGACCACGTCGGATTCGCGACGCAAAACATCGAGCAATAGCTCCACCGGACGTGCCATGAGCTCGGCCTTCTCGGGGGCCGCGACAGGTCCCCAGAGCGTGACGCCCGGGGCGACGCGCATCGATGCGGCCACGATATCCGGCTCGGCAAGTGCGTCCGCCGCCGACGGCTCGATAAGCGTCGCCATATCGTGCGGGGCATCGACACCCAGCAGATCGTATAGGTTTCCAAACATGAGGTCCAAGTCGAGCACAGCGGCACGCAAACCCAACAGCGACGCCGTATGCGCCATGGTGGCAACGATCGTCGACTTGCCGCAACCGCCCGAACCCGAAACGGCGCAGACGACCGGTGCCCGACGCGATGGAATCGAAGCGTCCGCCGACGGCGCGGGGGCCGACGGTGCAGGAACCGGCGACGCGGACGCGGGCGATAACATCCCCGTCTCCCCCGCCGCGGTCATGCGCTGAGCCCAAGCCGGCATGGCAGGCTGTCCGGACTGCGGTTCCGAAGCCAAAGACGCAGCGGCACACGGCTCGCCAGCCCCGGCAAAACCCTCGACCTCGTCGAGCTCATCGGCCAAATTTACGCCGTGCACGTATCCCATATCTTCAGCCAGAACGTCATCGCCATACGGTACCGGCCCTCCAGCGTCATCGTATGCAAGTGGGTCCCGGGGGCGCCGACCATGCTCGGCTTCCGCTTTTCCATATTCATCAACACGCGGGCCTCTTGTAGCGCGAGGCGCCCCGGGTTCCCTATCAACAAAAGCATCGGGCTCAATCGTCATGCGCCGATCGGAATCAACCGTTCCCTCGCCCGCGCGCCCGTTGCCGCACAAACTGTGCGCAGCGATGACCTCGGTCGCCCCCGCGCGAAACAGCCCTTCGATATCCGACGGGTCGAGTGTCTCGATCAACACGACGACGCGACTCACACGGCCCTCGGCCGTCAGGCGCGCAACGGTCTTCCGCACGTCTTCGGTATCGAACAGAGATGCCGCGATGATGGCGGCACCGCGGCGCGAGGGAAACGCCCGCGCCATGGATACCAGCCCGTCCAGGTCGCCCACGCGAAGCACCTGCGCGCCCACATCGCGACCCTCGACTTCCTGCTGTAGCAGCCCGTAATCGCCGCACGCGCAGCACGCAAGCCAGATCGCCTTCATCATTCGTCGCCTCCGCTCTTTTTGCCGCGCGCCGTGGCGGGAATCGTCAAGCTGACCGTTCCCTTTCCCGAGGCTCCCAGCAATTCCTTGACATCTTCGGGGTCTGCCGCCAGCGTCACCCACTCGATCTTGCCTTCACGCGTGGTGCCGGCATCTTCGCTGGTATCGATCACGTACGCTCCGCACAAACGATCGGTCACGCCATCTTTTTGCACGTACACGTCCACATAGCTGCCCACGCCCGTGGCGCCGCCGACCGAGTGCTCGGCATCGACCGCCACCGAAACGGCAACCTTGCCTTTAGGCACCTCGAGCTTGTGGCTCTCGGCCTTGGTGTAGACATTGCAGATCACGGCGTTTTTGGGAATGCGTGAGGTCGTCACGTCGCCGCGCACCTGACGCAGCTCGGTCGCCGTATCGCGCGGCAACAGACTCGCCAGCCATTCCTGAGTTATGACATTAGTCTCGTCGAGGGTCTCGCCCACATCGATATCGCGCGCCGCGACGCACACCTCAACGCGGTCGCCGCCGTATTTTGCCAAAGTCTCGGCCTGGGCCTGCTCGGCTTGCGCGCGGATCGACGAGCCGTAGACCATGCAGAGCGCCGCGGCAAGCACGCCCGCGACCAGACTGATGGCGATGCGCTTGCTCTTGTTCACGGCCGCTCCTCTCATGGCAGTGCCGGGCAAATGCCCGTACCACCATTGTCTGGGCGGCCAGGGCGCAAAGCGGTGCAATCGCAATCTTGGTTTTACGTGTCAAACCAATTGCTGACCAAAAGCTGACCAGCCCGTCAAGCTCGTGGCAAGGTTTTGGTCAGAACGTCGGCAAAACGCATATTTCGAGGCGCTTTGGCAGCAAAAAAAGCCGCCTCCCAAGCAATTAGGAGACGGCTGTCATAGGAAAATTCAATTACAGATGGACATCGGGGTCGAGCATTTGGGCACTCACGCGCATGGATGACGCTAGGTTTTGGAACGTCTCCAGACGCAGGCTGTCGATCTGTCCGGCATCTTCGGCCTCGCGAACGGCGCAACCCGGCTCGTGAGTGTGCGTGCAATCGCCAAACCGGCACGCGCGCGACGCCTCGACGATCTCGGGGAAGGCGCGCGCCAGACCCCGCTCATGTCCCACGAGCGGCAGGCTGCGCAGGCCCGGGGCATCGGCGATCACGCCGGCGTCGCCCGGCAGCGCCACCATCACGCGCGCAACCGTGGTGTGGCGACCTTGGTCATCACGCTCGCGCACGCCGCCAGTGGCCAGCGCATCGTGGCCCAACAGCGCATTGAGCAGCGTTGACTTGCCGGCACCCGACTCGCCCAAGATCATGGCGCAGCTCCCAGCCGGCACGCAGGCGCGCACCTCGTCCAGGCCGAGGCCCTCGGCAGAAGACGTCACGATCACGCGCACGTCCGGACCCACCAGACGGCGCACGCGGTCCAGATCGCGCTCGAGCTCATCGGCCTCGCAACGGTCAGCCTTGGTGAGCACCACCACCGGCTCGGCATCGCAATCGAGCGCCAACACCAGTGAGCGCGCCACGCGGTCGAGCAGCACCTCGCCGGCGCCGAGCGCCTGCACGATCAGCACGCTGTCAACGTTGGAGCAGAGCACCTGGCGCTCACCGCGGGCACGGCCACGCCAACGCTCAAAGCTCGTACGGCGCGGCAGCACGCACTCGATCACGCCCATGTCGTGCCCGGGGGCACGGCGAACCGCCACGCGGTCGCCCACAGCGGGCAGCAAGACCTCGTCCTCGCCACGCGACTTGGCAAACCCTACGGCATGCTCGGCACGAAACGCGTCATCGGCAGTCGCCACCAACGGAAACCCACGGTCCAGGCGCACCACGGCGCCGAGCTGCATCTGCTCGGGCTCCTCGGCCTGCGCGCAAAAGTCATCAAATGCAGCCTGCTGAGCCGCATCGACCGGCAGGTCATCGAACGCCGGAACATCCTGCAGCGCATCAAGCCCCGGCACGCTTGCCAGCAACTCCTCAGCAGATGCAGGGGCTTCGGTCGCGAGCTTCCGACGACGATCACGCTTAGCCCGCGCCCCCGTCGTCTTTTTCTTCGCCTTAGCCTTAGCCTTGCCCACAAGCGCCTCCCATCACCATAAATCACAACCGAGCAGGTATTTTAAATCAAAAAGAGCTGGTCGGGCAAAGCCCTAAATCAAAAAGAGCCGGTCGAGCAAACGCTCGATCGGCTCACAAACTTTCCCTCAGCCCTTTTCATCCGCACGGGAGAAAAGCCAGCAAGGATACCGCAGGGCCCGCCCGCCGGGAGGGGTTTCCTAAGGGCACATCCCGCAGCCGCAAAGCGGCGAGGACGTGCCCGTGGAAACCCCGCAGGCGGTCGGGCCCGGACAGGAACGTTACTCTTTTTCGACCGCGCGCATGATCGCCTTGTAGATCTCCATCAGCGGGATGATCAGGAAGGCAAGGCCCAGGGCGGCGATAACGCCCTTAAGCTCAAGCGTCACAGGGCCAAAGAACATCTCGGCAAGCGTCGGCTGCACGGTTACGATCACCGTCAGCACCAGCGCCAGCGCGGCCGAAGCCCACAGCCACTTGTTCTGCTTCTTCATGGTGAACAGCGACGCACGACGGCTGCGCATATTGAAGCAGTGGAAAATCTCGACCATGTTGAGCGTGATGAACGCCATCATCACGCCTTCCTCGTCGGCATTGCCGGCAATCATATCGGCGATGTGGATGTAGCCCATGTCAAAGTACACGCCCACAAAGAAGCTCGCCAGCACCAGCACGGTGATGATCAGGCCCTGGACCACGCAGTCCAGGCCCATGTGACCGGCAAAGACGCCGTCCTTGGCGTTGCGCGGCTTGCGCTTCATGATGTCGCCCTCGGCGTCCTCCATGCCCAGCGCGAGCGCGGGGAAGCAGTCGGTGACCAGGTTCACCCACAGCAGCTGCACCGGCTGGAAGATAGTAAAGCCGATGAGCGTGGCGATAAACACCGAGAAGACCTCGGCAAGGTTGGCCGAAAGCAGGAACTGGATGACCTTGCGGATGTTGTCGTAGATGCGACGGCCCTCTTCGCAGGCGCCGATGATGGTGGCGAAGTTGTCGTCGGCAAGCACCATGTCGGCAACGTTCTTGGTGACGTCGGTGCCGGTAATGCCCATGCCAACGCCGATGTCGGCGCGCTTGATGGACGGGGCATCGTTGACGCCGTCGCCCGTCATGGCCACGATCTGGTCGCGCGACTTCCAAGCCTCGACGATACGAGTCTTGTGCTCGGGCTGGACGCGAGCGTACACGCCGTAGTCCTCGATGTGCGCGTCGAGCTCCTCGTCGCTCATGCGATCGAGGTCGGCACCGGTGATGGCCTGGCTGCGATCGGCGACGATGCCCAACTGCTTGGCGATGGCCACGGCGGTGTCGATGTGGTCGCCCGTGATCATGACGGTGCGGATACCGGCATCGTGCGCCTCGCGGATAGCATCGGCCACCTCGGGACGGACCGGGTCGATCATGCCGGACAGGCCGCAGAAGACCAGGTCATGCTCGAGCGCAGCGGGGCTGCAGTCGGCGGGAACCTCGGTGTAGGTGCGGCTCGCCAGCGCCAGCACGCGCAGGGCCTCGTCGGCCATGGCCTTGTTAGCTGCCACGAGCTCGGCGCGACGCTCCTCGGTCAGGGGGACGACCTTATCGCCCTCGTAGATATGGGTGCACAGGCCGATCACCACGTCGGGCGCGCCCTTGGTGTACTGCTCGTACTCGCCGTCCAGGGTCTCGACGACCACGGACATCATCTTACGGCCCGAGTCGAACGGGGCCTCGCCCACGCGCGGGTGCTCGGCAGTCAGGCCGGTGAGGCCCGCCTTGCCGGCGTCGTTGACGAGCGCACACTCGGTCGGCTCGCCCACGGCCTCGCCCAGCTCCTCGTCCCACTGGGCATCGGAGCACAGCGCCATGCCGGCCAAGAACTTCTCCTTGGGCGCAGCGAGCTCGTGCTTGACGACGGTCATCTTGTTCTGGGTAAGCGTGCCGGTCTTGTCCGAGCAGATGGTCTGCGTGCAGCCGAGCGTCTCGACAGCAGAAAGCTTGCGGATAATCGCCTGGCGCTTGGCCATCTTGGTCACGCCGAGCGAAAGGACGATGGTCACGACGGCGACCAGGCCCTCGGGGATGGCGGCGACGGCGAGCGAGACGGCGACCATAAAGGTATCGAGCAGGGCAGTCGGGTCGGTAAGGACGTTGCCCACGCCGTGACGGATGATGTCGACGCCAAAGATGACGACGCAGATGACGATAACCATAATGGTAAGGATGCGGCTGAGCTCGGCGAGCTTCACCTGCAACGGCGTGAGCTCTTCCTTGGCCTCGGCCAGGGCGCCGGCAATCTTGCCCATCTCGGTATCCATGCCGGTGCCGACCACGACGGCGCGACCGCGGCCGTACACCACGGTGGAGCCCATGTAGCACATGTTCTTGCGGTCGCCGAGCGGCACGTCATCGGTGCCCGCGGCGAGCTCGATCACGTTGGCGTGCTTCTCGACCGGCACGGACTCGCCGGTCAGCGCGGCCTCTTCGATCTTCATCGTGGCGCTCTCGAGGACGCGGCAGTCGGCCGGGACGGAGTCGCCCGCCTCGAGCATGATCACGTCGCCGGGCACGAGCTCGGCGCTCGGCAGGTGCATGAGCTTGCCGTCGCGCAGCACCTTGGACTGCGCCGCGCTCATCTCCTGCAGGGCCTCGAGGGCCTCCTCGCTTTTAGCCTCCTGGACCACGCCCAGCACCGAGTTGACGATAACGACGAACATGATGATGGCGACATCGGCAAAGTCCGCCTCGCCCTTGACCATGCCCGTGAGCGCGCTGATGACGGCGGCAACGATCAGCATGATGACCATGGGGTCAGCCATCTGCTCAAAGAAGCGCTTCCACAGCGGAGTCTTCTCGGCTTCCTCGAGCTTGTTAGGGCCTGTCTTGGCGAGGCGCGACGACGCCTCGTCGTTGCTCAGGCCAAGGTTCTCATCGACACCCTGGTCGCTGAGCACCTCCGCCGCGGCGGACAGGTATTCCTTTTGCATATAGAGTCCCCTCCTGGGATTCGGGCCACTCAGCAGATTGATGCCCGATCATAATTCCCAGGAGAAGGGCAAGGGCTCATCAAGGCTGCCGTGCTGAGCGGCAGTTGATAGTGGAGCTATGGTACCCCAAAGCGACGCGTCTAGCCAAAACATTCCATCTGGAAACACGGCACAGGCGCAACGGTGCAGACAGTGTGATGCTCAACATTGATAAAACGTTTTTTCTTCGGCGCATCGTCAGACTGAAATATCGCCCAGATAGCAGCAGTTAGAACGGTTGGTAAAGTTTTTGCATATACCGTTTTTCCGCAAAAAATGAACTTCTAATTCGGCATACGGTCGATTTTTTGGGGTATTCGGTCGGCATTTCGTTATAATCATCTCAGTTTTATTTCTTATGGTTTATCTATCAGCGCAAGACGATGTCAGATGGAGGTCTGAATGTACAAGCGCACCAAGATTGTATGCACCATGGGTCCCGCCTGCGATAGCGACGAGACCATCCGCGAGATGATCAAGGCGGGCATGAACGTCGCCCGTTTTAACTTCTCGCACGGCTCCTACGACGAGCACCACGGTCGCATCGAGCGCGTCCGCCGTATTTCCAAAGAGCTCGGTATGCCCGTCGGCATCCTGCTCGACACCAAGGGCCCCGAGGTCCGCACCGGCCTTTTGGTCGACGGCAAGAAGGTTGCCGTCAAGACCGGCGACAAGATCGTCGTCACCGCTCAGCCCACGTCCGAGGATTTCCATGGCACCGCTGAGCACATCTCCCTCGACTACCTGGCTCTGCCCTCCGAGGTCGAGAAGGGCTCCCTCATCCTGATCGATGACGGCCTGGTTGCCCTCGAGGTCGAGTCCGTCGACGGCCAGGACATGACCTGCGTCGTCAAGAACGACGGCCTGATCGGCGAGCGCAAGGGCGTCAACATGCCCAACGTCAACATCTCTCTGCCCGCCATCACCGAGCGCGATCGTCAGGACATCCTCTTTGGCCTGACCGAGAACATCGACTACATCGCCGCTTCCTTCATCCGTGACGGCGAGTCCGTCCGCGGCATCCGCAAGCTTTGCCGCGAGAACGGTGGCGAGCACGTGACGATCTTCCCGAAGATCGAGTGCGCCCTGGGCGTCGAGAACTTCGACGAGATTCTCGAGGCTTCCGACGGCATCATGGTCGCCCGTGGCGACCTGGGCATCGAGATCAAGCCCGAGCTCGTTCCCCACATCCAGAAGGAGATCATCGCCAAGTGCAACGCGGCCTACAAGCCCGTTATCACCGCTACACAGATGCTCGACTCCATGCAGCAGAACCCGCGCCCGACGCGCGCCGAGGTTGCCGACGTCGCTAACGCCATTTACGACGGCACCGACGCCGTTATGCTCTCCGGCGAGTCCGCTGCCGGTAAGTACCCGGTCGAGGCCGTCAAGATGCAGGCCAGCATCGCTCTCGAGACCGAGAAGTACCTCCCGGCTCACGCTCCGCTCGAGGTTCCGGCTGACGCTCACGGCACCCGCGTCGTCAACAACGTTGTGGGTATGTCCGCTGTGAACATGGCCACCACCGTTGGCGCCAAGTGCATCACCGTGCCGACGACCACTGGTCGTACTGCTCGCCTGATCTCGCACTTCCGTCCCAACATGCCGATCTGCGCGTTCTCCCGCCACGAGTGGGCCGTCCAGCAGATGATCATGTACTGGGGCGTTATCCCGCACCAGGCCGAGATTACCCAGGGCACCGTCAACGGCACGATCGTCAAGGCGATCGAGACCGCTAAGGAGCTCGGCTACGTCAAGACTGGCGATTTGACCGTCGCTACCGCCGGCGATCCCCGCATGAGCGTCCAGCTCGAGGACAAGGTCTCCTCGACCAACGTCGCTTATGTCGCTCAGGTGCGCTAAATCGCACTTGCAAGCAGATTTGCATTGCAAAGGGCCCGGAAGGCTTCGCCTTCCGGGCCCTTTTTCTGTGCCAATGCCGGCGCACGGCAAAACACGCACTCATTTCTTTACCAAAAGTGCGAAATCCACCCTTCGAGGCCCAAAGAATAAAGTCCCAAGCGCTAAAAGTGTTCGCCCGGTGGCAAACCCACACCTCACACAGGGCTGATAAATCGTTTTAGCAAGAACCAAATCGACCTGGTTTTCGGAAGTATGCGGCAAATTCTGGAACCTCCGAGCACATCCTGTTTTTTCGCAACAAAATGCCTGATAAACTAGCCTCAAAAGCCAGGTCCGCTCATAGGGTTCAGATTTTGCCGCATACTTCCGGATTGACGCTGGCATCACTCGCTTCAAAGAGATGATTTCGGCCAGGAGGGCATTATGGACCTGACGCTTTGTGGGCAATCCGCCTTTAACTACTACCGCATCCCGCCGCAGGTATTAGGCCTTTACCCCGCCATTAGCCTTGGCAATATGGATCGCAGATGTTGTGGCCTCGGAAGTCATGCAGTTGTAAAAGACCTGCTTCACGCACCACTTCACAGGCTTGTATTCACTCGGGCACAATCCGGGTCGCGAAGCCTGTTTAAATCGCACCTCCTGACCCAAGAGCCGCCTCCTGGGTCGTTTAGACAGACTGAACATGGATTTGATGTCACTTCACCGGAGTTCACGCTGCTCAGCCTTGCCACGCAGGTCTCACGCAACCAGTTACTCATGGCGTGCTACGAGATGTGCGGCTCCTTTGCAGTGTTTAAGCCCTGCGAGCGAACGCAACAACAACTCGATGAAGCTATTTCGCTTAAGTTCATTCCACCCAACTGCGGCTGGGAACGAGTTAACGACACGAAGGGCAATGACACCAACTTGTGGAAGCGCACGCCGCTTCTTACCGCAACGGATATCGCCGCGTTCGCCAAGCAAGCCGCAGGCCTGCGCGGCGTCAAACAACTGCGCTGGGCGGCCGAGCACGTGACGGGGCAGGCCGCCTCGCCCTTCGAAGTACAGACCTCCATACTTATCTCGCTCCCCCGCGACGAGGGCGGCCAGGGCATCGAGATCGCCAACAACGCGCGCATCCCGCTCAGTGAAGCCGCACGTTCGCTGTATGACAAAACCTGCTGCTACGCCGATATCCTCATCGAAAGCGCCACCGACAGCATGGGCGTCATTCTGGAATGCCAAGGCCGCTCTGCCCACGACAGCGAAGCCGCGAGCCTCTCCGATGCCGAGCGCGCCACCGCACTCACAAGCATGGGCTACGACGTCATCCAAATTACCTATGACCAGATCAAGGAGAAGAAGAGCTTCGACCACATAGCCGAGCTCATCCATAAAAAGGCCGGGCTTCCCCACATCCCAAAGACCAAACAGGAGCGCATTGCCGAAGATACCTTACGGCAAGAGCTACTTGTCGATTGGGTTGAGCTATTCACTGCCGGGCCGGCCAGCTAGCAGCTAGCAATCAGGGGCAGCGCAGGCACATCGGGCGATTCGACACGGGCGGCAAAACCCGCCTCGGTCAGCTCGATGACCTCGGTAAACGTTGCGTCGAAGAATTCCTCGGTTAGCAGGCGGTATGGCGGATGGTCGGGCTCACCGGGGTTTTCGCGCACGATCTCGTGCATAACGCCGATGGTCTTGAGCACATACTCCTTATGGATGGGATACTGCCCAAAACGCGTCGCCGCAGTATACAGGCGATCGGTCGCGCGCGGAATCGAAACAATGCCGAGCGTCTTGCCGAACCAGTCAAAGTCGCCTTGCTTTTTAATGCGGAACTCCTCGCACGGCTTGCCGCCGTGCGCCTCCAGGTACTGATTCACGCGCGTATTCCATACGGTATCGGCCACCAGATGCGACCAGACACCCAGTGTCAAATCGAGCAACGACTGCGCCACATCTTCGGACGCAAGCGAGAACTCACAAGCGCCGGGACCGGCAACCGGCTCGGCATCCCTGTAGCGCTGGGGATAGTGCACGCGATTCAGTCGCTCGCGTTCCTCGATAATCGAGGTAGCCTCGGCGGGTCCGCCCGCGGGTGCGCCTTTAAGCAGCGGTGCCACATAGGTATCCCAGAACTCATGCTCACGAGGCTTAGGGATGGGCTCGGGCTTGGCAAAGTGCGTAATGCGGTACGGAATGGGATCAGCGATACCGGGAACCATATAGCCCACAAAAATGTCCGGAACCACGCAGCCAAACAAAAAGGCATTGCGGTCACGAACGCTATCGGCAAGCACACCAGCACGCGCCAGCAAGCGCTCCGTCTGAGCGATATGAATGTTCCAGCTTGGCATAGCCACCCCCCATAAAAAACCTGGATAACTATACCATCACGGCAGAGTCGCGCGGGAGGCCATACATACCCTACGCAGCAACTATTCTGTAGCACCGCTTTCGGTTCCATACGACGGCACGGGCGCCTCGACCACATGGTGATATCGATCGATATAGATTGCACGGGCACCCAGGCGTCGCACCAAATCCTGGTGATGCGTGCTCATCAAGACCGTCTTACCCGCCGCGACGTAGGCCAGCAAGAAGTTGACCACGATGTCGCATGAATCCTCGTCGAGCCCATTGGTAGGCTCGTCGAGCACTAGGATATCGGGGTTCATCGATACGACTGCCGCCAGCGCCACACGCTTCTTTTGCCCGCCCGAAAGCTGATAGGGCGAGGCGTCAACCAGATCGGCAACCTGGAACAGCTCCATGGCGTCGCGGACGCGACGGTCGAGCTCGTCTGCCGGCAGTCCCATCTGCGCGGGACCAAAAGCAACTTCCTCGCCCACCGTAGCGCAGAACAGCTGGGCGTCGGCATTCTGGAACACAAAGCCCACGCGCTGATGAAAACGCTGAGCGGCCGCGGAATCCTTTAGAAACGCCGCATCGACCACGTGCCCGTCGAACAGGTATGCCCCTGCGTCCGCGAGCTCAAGGCCGTTAATAAGGCGCATAATCGTCGTCTTACCGCAGCCGTTGGGACCGAGCAGGGCAACGAGTTCACCACGATCGACCTGCAGCGACACGCCATCGACAACCGTATGCCCCGCATAGGAGAACACCACGTCGCGCAGCTCGATGAGCGGCGCGACCTCGGCGCCGCCCGCACCGTTCGTGCCCGCCGCACTATTCATATCGATCGTCAAAACGTCGCCCTTCCCTATTTGCATCCCCAGCCGGAACCAGCAGCGCCTACAGCACGGCGCACAACACCGCCAGCAGCGCCACGCCGGCCGCATAGACCGCATCGCGCCAGCCAAACCCGGCGCGCGCGGGCGCCGGATACGCACCCGCAAAACCGCGGCACAGCATGGCCTCGTCCATCGCGCGGCTGCATTCCATCGCCTTGATAAAGGTCATGCCCATGATACCCGCGATCGAATCGGTACGCGAAAATCCCTCAGGCGCACGGCCAACGCTGCGCAGCATGACCGATTCGCACAAATTGTGCGCCGTGCGACCCAGCACCTCGATGTGCTTGAGCGCCATATCAAACGTAAAGATGACCTCGTCGGGCAGATGTAGCGTCTTGAGCGCCGCCGACATGCGGTTCCAGGTGAGCGTCCACGAAACACCCAGCACGAGCGACACGTTAATGAACGTCTTAAGCGCAATTTTGAGCATGGCGCCCGTAGCGGAAGCGCCCAGCAGCAGGGCGGGCAGCGCCAGAACCACGGCAAACCCCGCGGCAGCCAACGCCGGCACAAAGGTCGCGCGCAGCCCGCGTACAGGGCGCACGGCAACGAGCACCAGCGCGATAGCCGCCATCAACATGAGGTACAGCGGGCTTTGCGTCAGACACACACACAGGACGCAAACGAACATCCCCACCAGACGCACCGGAGCCGAAACGCAAGAAAGGGCGCGGTCGACCATCGACCCGCCCTCGTGCGCGCCTCCACCCAGGCGAACCCGCTCAAGCAGGCTCGCCAGGTGCAGGACGTTCTTTTGCATCACGCGATGCCGAGCCCCCGCGGGCTCGTAACGCTGCTCGACCGCAAGCCAGCTAGGCAGCTCGGCTATTGCCATGAGCACCGCTTTCCTTGACCGTCAGCGAGACCAGGCGGAATGCGATGGTGAGCACCGCCACGCCAATCACGCCCGAAAGAATATACATCGCGGCCTGGCCGGCAAAGCCAAGGCCCTGCTCCTCGGAATAGGCCTGCAGATAATCGCCCGTGGGCAGGGCATCGGCAAAGGTCGGGGTATCGAGGCCGACCGAAGCCTGCAGGCTGTCGTCGCCAGCCTCCTGAACGGCGGTCGCGGCGCCCTCGGCGTCCCACTCGCCCCATGCGTCACCGGTGGCAAGCAAGCCGAGCGGCGTAGCCACGACAAGCACGGCAACCAGGATGAGCGTGGGAATCAGGGAAGTCTTCTTGGCAGTACCATCGCCGGCAAGCTGGCCATCGACGGCCTCGGGCCCGACGATAACGCCCGGCGCCGTCTTCTTGATAAAGCCGTAGATCGCGGCAGTCGTCACGCCCTCGACC